>JADMIO011305973.1_pt1 | contig 118240 bp, 100 predicted proteins | sample 8958161 | NCBI WGS metagenome assembly JADMIO01 (sample SAMN16585339, study PRJNA669376) | soil metagenome | isolation source: Crop rotation soil | place: USA: Cullars Rotation, Alabama | collected 2011
CGCGACAACTTGTCCACGTGGAATTCTAAGCTTAGGATCCCAATGTGCTGGAAAGGGCGTTCATTACGTGGAGGAGCGAGAGTCCCAGACCAGCTCTTTCGTTATGCCGACGACCCACTTCGAGCTCAACGAAATCGGCTCGTTCGGGCCAGGTTTCACTGTGCACTCCTCTGGCATGCCGGTGATTCGGGCAATTTCCAACAGCGCCAGTTTCCAGCCGGTGTTCGCGCCCAACACTTATCTCTCGATCTTCGGAACCGGGCTCGCGAATTCGACGCGGTCATGGAGTGCGGCGGATTTTAAAAACGGCAATCAGATGCCGGTGTCGCTCGATGGCGTCACCGTGAACGTCGGCGGAGCGCCGGCTTACGTTCAGTACGTCAGCCCTGGACAGATCAACATCATCACGCCAAACATTGCAGCGAGTGGCAGCGGCATGCCACTCGTCGTGAGCGTGCCTGGCCAACAACCAGTGACGGCGTGGCTCGCTGTCGCGAATTCGGCGCCGGCATTCTTCACCTGGCAGACAGGCACGGCAGAGACTGGCAAATACCTGGTGGCGCAGCATGCGGATTATAAGAACGTCGGAAAGGTTGGGCTGTTCCCCGGGGAGGCCGCTGGCTTCACGACTCCTGCGAAACCAGGGGAGACGATCATCCTTTATGGAACTGGCCTCGGGCAGACCACGCCGGCGATCGCCCCGGGCATCATAACCGACAAACTTTACTCGATCGAACCGCTGCCGACGGCGACGGTCAATGGAGTTTCGGCGGAGGTCGGGTTCGCCGGTCTGATCCCTCCTTTGTCGCAGGTTTATCAGGTCAATCTAACCATTCCCGACGGCGCGGCGCCCGGGGACGCGACAATCGTCGTTAACGTCAGCGGAACAAATTCGGCCTCTGGTTTGATTACCTTAGCGCAATAGTTGCGATCCGCCCATACCTCCAAGGACAACTGTAGAAAATAGGTACTATCAGTTACGATAGTACTGATGATTTCGTTAAAACTACTACACAAGTACGGGCGCACCGGCCTGCTGGCGCTTGCGTTCGGCACCGCCCTATGGGCAGGCGATGTCCGCAGCTTCGGGGCGGTCGGCAATGGAATCGCCGACGACACAGCCGCGGTTCAAAACGCAGTAAATGCATGTCCCAACATGGGGACGGTCACGTTTCCGGCGGGGAACTACCTGATTGGGGGCGTGGTGCTGAAGGCGAACTGCACGTATGCCGGCGCCAGCCACAGCACGGTCACCTTGTCGCGCGCCAACACGTTCATCTTCGAAATCAGCGAGCGGTCGAACATACGGATTGCGGGGCTTGTCCTCGATTCCAATGAACTGGGCGGCGGCGTCATTGCCCAGGGCTTCGGCCCCGTCAGCAACATTCAGATCGAGAACTGCGACTTCCGGAACGTGTCTGCCGCGGCTATATTCCCCGCGAATCTGGCGCTCGTATCCACTTGGGGCGTCATCAACTCCACTATCCGGAACAACCGCTTCAGCAATGTGGCGGGCGGCATCTGGTTCACCACGGTTGGCAGCCTGGGGATCCTGAACAATTCGTTTGTCGATGTCACCGAGGGCAACGCGATCTACATCGCCCCAAATCCAGCGGGCTTTCCGAATGGCGACAACGTGCGCATTGCCGGCAATACTGGCAATAACATGGCGCGGATCGCGATCGAGCTATTCCGGCCCGATCCCACCAACGGCTCGGTACTGAACGCACCCGTGATCGAGAACAACTCGTTTTCAAACTGGACCGGCGTGAGCGGAATGGGGATGTCGATCACGCATGGCGACGGCGCGATCATCCGGGGAAACCGGATGAGCAATGTGACCGGCCCGGGGCAGACGACCGGAATCGAGGTGATCGTCGCGAGGGCTCAGGTCACGGACAACAACATCACCGGAGGGTTTGCGGAGGGGATAGCAGTGGTGGGTACGCCGAACGCGCTCATCGCTAATAACCGGATCAGCAACGTGTCGGATAACGGAATCATTCTGGCCTGCGACACCGCAAATAATCGCTGCTCCAGCCGGAACACGATCATTACGGGGAACACAATCGTAAATGCGCAGTTTGTCGGAATCAAGCTGGATAACGACTGGAGCGGCAGTCTGATTTCCCGAAACACGATCACGCGTACGGCCGGCTACTGGCCGCAGGATGCGACATCGTGGTTCAGCGGCATTCATCAATCGCCGGCGCCCGGCCCGGGAGTAATCGATTCCAATGCCGTGATTCAGGACGGAACCGCCTGGCCGTCCGGCTTCTGGTTCGGGGGCATCAGGCTCAATGGACCGATGCCGGGATCGTCGGTGACGAATAACCTCGTGCGCTCACTGACCAGCGTGCCATTCGGGTCCGGAATTCTGGACAACACCGGCGCTGCGCGTGACGGCTGGAGCATAAGCGGCAACATGTTCATCAACACTTATCACGACGTGAACTGATCACGCCGCGGCGGCGAGGTGCTCGAAATCGTGTTCCTCGATGCGCCGCGCGAGATCGGGAATTTCTTGGAGCGTGTGGAAGGTGCGGACCCGCCAGGTGGGAATACGGCGGCTGAGATCGCCGCAGCGCATGAGATGCGCGGCGTCGCCGCGCTGACGCCACCTCGTCGGAACCGAATTCCGGATGAGTTCCAGAGTCGACTCGACCCCGGACAGGCGCGCAATGCCCTCGGGCGCCTCTCGATCGAGAACGTAAATACGCTCGAGCGGGATCGGTTTGGCGGAAAAGCCGCGACTTACAGGTCGAGCCCGTTTGAGCTGTGACGCATGCATTTCGCGCAGCGAATGCGCATCGAAGCCGAGCGCTTCCCCTACGGCTGGGAAAATCTTGACCGACGGGAAGGCCGGCGTAACAAGCGTGCCGGTTTCACCCAGTTCGATCGCGGCATTGTCGTCCGCTGCAACGGAATGTCCCAGCATGTGAAATGCAGCCGCGAGTGAAGACTTTCCTGCTCCGACGTGACCGAGAAAGGCGATCGCATGCTCACCGATCCGAACCACACTCGCGTGCAGGACGAAGAACCCGCGCTGGTGGAGCAGGCACGCCATCATCATGCCCTCGACATACAGACGAAGCAGCGCCTGTTCCACGCCGGGCTCCGGGAACAGTATGATCTGCCGCCCGCTGTGTATATGAAATCCGCCGACGCCGTCGAACCACAGCCGAGCTTCGTTGTTCAGAACGTGCCACGAGGATGACTGGCTGCGAACAGAATCCATCCAGTCCGCATCGTCGCCGGACTCGCTGAAGCGGACGGAGACGTCGGCAGGACCGGCAGCGGAATGGATAGAGATGGGAAACTCCGGCAACGCGATAGCGGAACTGACGGTCAGCCCGTAAGCCCGATATGTCAGGTTCAGTGAATCTCGAAGCACGCGGTGGTTCCTCGATGCGGTTCTTATTGAAGGTGGTGGAGCACAGACGGAAAGAGAGGCGCATCCTCATGCGCCTCTCTTCCCTGCCTGGAGTATTGCCGGCGGATGGTCAGCCGCTGATCGGCACGCCATTGAACGTGAAGCCGTCGCTCGCGCCCAGATGCTTGTCTTTCGCAAGGGTCAGCGTCGCGACGTCTCCATACACCGTAAGACTCGGGGTCTCCCAGGTCTTCTGGTCGGTGGTTGACATGGGTGTAGTGTCTCCTTTCTCCAGCCCTTCGTGGCCAGGCATTCCCATTCCGCAGCGCGCAGGCGGGCAGAACGGATAGCTTTCGCGAAACTGTGGCACTCAGCCGGCGGCGGCCGAGTGGAGCGAACTCAACGAGGGGGTAAACGGTTTCATATGTGCCTGCTCAAGCCATAGAGCGAGGTTCGCCGCCATAAACAGACGAATGGAGTGACGCGGCCCCTCCGTCGCGGGGGCGGTGCGGTACTGGCGCAACGCCGCCCGCATTTCGCCGGTATCAACATAGCGGCTGAAAAGGTTGTCATTGCGAGAGGCGATCCCGTCGAGAACGCTGCCATTCGACTCGAGCAGCCGGCGATGGAAATTCGAAGACAGATTCCCTTTGCCCGACCGCCATTGGATTTCACGTGGCAAGACGCCTTCCATGGCCCGCCGGAATATGGCTCGGTTCCAGCCGCCGCGCAGTTTCTGGTCCGCCGGCACAGAAAGACAGAATTCGATCAGACGCCGGTCGAAGAATGGATAGCGGGCCTCGATCCCAAAGGCTGCTGCCGCTTTGTCGGCCATCTCGAGCGAGTGGGCATAGAGCGCGAGATTCAGTACGCGCGCATGGTGCTCACGGGCTGTGCGGGGGCGGCCGGCAGGCGTAAGTTCGAGCGCTCTCTGGCGCAGCTTCATGCGCGCCGCGAAATCGGGATGTGCCAACGTGCCATTAGGGCGCATGTCACGAAAACGGCCATGCGCGAGGCGCCAGAGACGAATCATCCAAACAGGCGCCATATCGCGCGCGCAGTAGTTCCAGATGACCTTGCTTGCTTTCGAACCGCCGAGAAGGTTCTTCGCCAGCAACGACGCCTCTTGATGAAGTTTCCGCCAGTGCAGCCGGCGGGCCAGTTCTTCGAGATATTCAAATCCGTGCGACACAGTGGTATCGCCGTCCAGACCATCCAGAAAAACCCGCACGCCGTGATCGCGCGCGGACCCGTACATACCCCAGTGCAGGTAAAGGTTGGGTGCGAAGTTGGCTTCGTCAAGATGGTAATGCACTTCGCGCGAGTCCTGCAGCGGATTCAGCTCATCCCCGCGAACGTAGTGCGGCTCGAAACCACCGGTCCTCAGGACGGTTTCGATCCACGACCGTTCATCGATTGCACGCCGTTCGAACTCCGGCACGCCGGGGAAAATGATCGAGAACGTGTGAAGCCGGGTTGACGGATCGTGGGCGACCACGAGACGCCGCGCCGTGCACGCGATCGCTGAGGAATCAAGACCCCCGCTAACCGCCGACCCCACCGGAAAAGCCGAACGCACGCGGCAGCGGACCGCTTCATCGAACTTTTCACGAAAGGCTTCGGCGTATTCACGTTCATCCCGCAGCCGGATTTCCCGCTCCGGATCCAGCTTCCAGTAAGTGCGTATATTCAGATCGGTTGGCGTGACGGTCAGAATGGATGCGGCCGGGAGGCGACAGATTCCTTTATAGAATGTGCTCGCGCGGTCTTCATAGAGACTGATGAGGTAATCCGCCACGCGCGCTTCGTTCAGAGCGCAGGGGATCCGCGGCAGGGCAGTGAGCGCCTTGATCTCGGAGGCGAACGCGAACAGCTCAGAAGATTCGTAGTAATAGAGACAACGTGTACCGGCGGAATCGCGCACACAGAAAAGCTTCTTCGCGGCGTTATCCCAGATCGCGAAGCTGAAGTCGCCGATGAGCTTTCGAGGAGCCGCTTCTGCCCACTTTTCCCAGGCTCGCAGAATGAGCTCGCTGTCGGTGAGGACGTCCCGACCCGGACGGATTCCGAGCTCTGCAATGAGGTCTTCACGATTATCGATGCGTGCATCGGCCGCGATCAGATAGTCGCCCGATGCCGACGGGCGCGGCAGATCCTCATACATCGACTCCGGCGTTGTCCAGAGCAGCCGGTTGCCAAAGCCAATGTTTTTGTGACAGCAGATTTTTGCCGCGTCACGGCCCCTGTGCGGAACAGCGGCGATCATCCTCTCGATATCGTGCGTGCGAACGTGCACTCCGTCGCGGAGCAGCAGCCCGGCCATCCCGCTCATGCGCCCAGTCCTTCCGCGCCGATCAATGGCACAAACTCTTTCCCTTCGGGCGACGGATTACCGATCAAAACACCGTCGGCGCATTCGAGCCAGGCGTGCGCGTGTAATTCGCCGCCGGACTTCAGAACTCCAATGCGTACGACGGCCGGGTATCCGCAGCCCGCCAGCAGCGTTTTCGACACCAGAGTCTGCACAAGGCAAGTCACAGGAAGCGGACAGATTCGGGCTGCCTGTTCAATCCGCCGCGCGGCCAGTTTCAGAGGTATCCGCCGCGGCGCCCGTTTCACGCGCGCCTCGAGCCGCCTCCCGATCACCGGCGCCGAAGCGAAAATCAAGCCAATCCGCACCAGCGCTATCAGCCACAGAGCGCGGAAGAACAGACGACGCTCTTCCGGTTGGATCGCAAGAAACCTACGCAGCGGCGCCATCGGAGGCACTCTCCGGCTGAATTTCAATCAGCCCATGTGCGCTCATGCTCTGCAGCAGGGACAAGACTTCGAGCTCGCAGACTTCGCGGCTGACGTCGTATTCGACCAGCAGATGACGGATCACGTCTTCAATCGGCCGGCCAGTCTGAATGCACTCCCAAACGAAAGCGCCGACGGCGTTGAGTCCGAAATAGATGCCGGAGTCCAGCTGAAGAATCACCATCTCGCCATTCAGATCGCATGCGGCAGAGCGTTTGTTCGACGCGACGCGCGTCGTCAGGGAAAGGGCTTCGCAGGTATTCAAGGTTGGCTCCGGAGTGATGTATGTATCAGACGCCCGTGTCGGCGCGCAGCATGTCGCGCAGACGGCGGAATCCGTGTTCCCCCATCAGACGGACCGGACGGAGAACGTAATAGAGAAACGAAAGCGACGAGGGAATGCGGAAGATCGTCCAATCCCTCGCGTAAGGATGCGGCACACGCATGGAGGAGTGCAGGAGGATTCGCGCACGATCGCGCCAACGTTCCCGCGTTTGCAGGTAAAAGGCGTGGCGGTAGACCTCACGACGTGGATGGTCCTGTTCCGGCAGAAAGAGACGCTGGCGCACCTGGTGCGCGAGTCGCCGCACCGGTTGATCCTGCAGAAGCGCAACTCTCAACGATGCAGGCACCACCCCGGAACCGAGATCGTCGGCCAGCAACAGCGCCAGTTGCAGCGCGCGAAGCGCTCCTGACGCGGCCGCCTGGGAGAGAATTTGCTCCCAGCACAGCGAGTCAGCACCCCGAACCAGTTCGCGAATGCAGACGATCCACTCCAGCCGCTCCCACCCGTGTTTTGCGCCATGCACGGCGAGATACAGGAGCAGGTCCTCGCGGCACAGAGTCAGCACCGGCCGTCCGTGAAACGTTCGGCATTCCAGCCGGTTCCAGACCTGTTCCGGAGTGACAGGGAATACCTGGTTCCGCGATCCAAATCGCCAGTGCAGTTCGACCACGAACCCGAGGTGTTTCTTTCTCAGCTGGAAAGCGTGTTCAGATCGAATGTATTCGTCTTCGGCATGGGCGCCAAGTTCGAACTCCGGCCGGTATTCATCAGCCATCAGCAGCCGTTTCGCGCGACGAATATCCTCCTCGCGCACGAGAATGTCGAGATCGGCAAACTGCCGCAGGGACACGTCGCCGAAGAGAATGTCCGCCAGTATTGGTCCTTTGAACGCGACCGCTCGGAGCCCGTTGTTCTCGAACAGAGCCAGAAGGCGAAGCAACTCCCGCGTCAGCGCCAGATTGTGGCCGGCGTTCGCCAGACAAACGCGGGCCAACCGCCCCAGCGCGGCCGCCGGTATCACGTCGGCGGATTGCCGGCACACGTTTCGGTAAAGCAGCGGTGCGACACCATGCCGTTCCGCAGCCTCGATGATGGTGTCCCAGTCGGCGCCGGGGTCGGCGTTATGCGTCCTGCCGCTCGCGATACAGGCGAGCAACAGGTCAGCGTCGGCGGGACAGAGCGGCTGCATGGAAAATCCTGCTTCGTTCAGATCAGTAAATCTCGAGAGCGTGGCGACGCAGCGCGAAACGAGTCCACAAGGCTTCCAGGAAGCAGAACGCGTTACTTGTGTAAGGTGAACGGGCTGAAGTTCGAATCAGCTCCGCGAAGAGCCGCGGCCACCGTCGCACGGGCTCGTCGTGCGTAATAAGCCGCGCGCAGTTGATCATGATGCCCGCCTTGGCGCGCCTGCAGTCGACCGGAATCCCGAGCGTCTCGTAAGCAGCCTGGAACGTGTTGAAATAGTCCTTCATGGTTTGCGCTGTCCCCATAGAGGCATGAAAGCGGCCGCTCCGCTCGCGCCACGCCAGAAATGGCGTCGATGTCACAACCACATCGCGGTTCGATTCCCGGATGAAATCGAGCGTGGCTCTCACATCCGTGACCGTCGGCGTGCTCTCGTCGAAGCGAAGCGGATGAGCCGTCGAGAGCCGATAGATATTTGCCTGCAGAGGTCCCAGAGGAAACAGACCGCGCGAGAGCAACGTTTTGAGAAAGCTCCGCGGACTGAGCACAGCAGCGCGCGCGCCGGAAAGATAGAAGCGCTGGCTGCAGCGCCGGACGACGCCGGCATCGTTTGCAATGTAAAAAGGGCTGAGCCCGATGCTCGCCTTATACTGCCGCACCATCGAGAAGAGATTGCGCAAGCCGCCCCGGGCCACCCACAAGTCGCCGGCGAACAGGAAAGTCGCGTATTGAAAACCTTGCGCCACTGCAATGTCAACGCACCGATTCCAGTTTGCGACTCTCCCGATATTTCTGGAATTTCGATGCACCTGAATTGCGGCGCCGTTCTGATCGAAGGTCGGTAAGCGGTTCGGGGCGCCGTCGGTCGAGCAGTTATCCACGACGAGGATTTCGTACTGAGAGGCGTCGAGGCCGGCGCGCGCACAGGACCACACCGATTCGGCCAGATGGACCCCGCCGTTGTAGACCGGCATCAGTACTGCGAGCTTGTTATTCGCTGGCCGCATGGCGCATCACAGTTGAAGGAGAGGGCCCGCGCCATCTCTCGAGCGCGTGCCGATAAATTGTTATCAATTTACGGTAGTTTTCTTCCGGTGAATACGACGTCTTGAATTCATGGCGGGCGTTTTCACCCATCCGGCGCGCCCAGTCCGGGTGATCCGCCACACGGCGCACAGTCCTGGTCAGACTGTCCGTGTCTCCGGGCGCAAAGTGCAGGCCGGTTACCCCGTCTGCGACGAGATGTTGCATCGTACCGAGCCCGCTCGTGAGCACGGGCAGGGCGCAGGCGAACGCCTCCACGATGGTCATCGGAAAGCCTTCGTACCAGAGCGATGGGAACACGAGGCAGGCGGCGTTCTTCATCAGCTCGAGAATCTCGCCTCTGCTCCTTTGCCCGACGTAATCGATCCGCGGATCGAATGCCGCCGCGCTGCGCACCTGGTCAGCCAGCGGACCATCGCCGGCTATCCGCAGGGCTGGCATCCTCCCGGAGTTTCGCCACGCTTCGAGGAGCGTCCTGACGCCCTTTTCCGCAGTGAGGCGACCGGCAAAGAGGACGTAGCCACCTGCTCGGGAGCCGACACCTGGATCAGGAGCGACGAAGTTGGGCTTGACCGACACTTTCGAGGCGGGGAGTCCGCCCTCCACAAATTTTTCTCTTGCGAACTCAGAGAGCGCGATATATCGATCGACGGCGCAGGTCCACGTCCGTATAGCGCGATGGGACGCGAGCATGGTCGTCACGGCCGCAGTCTGTATGCCGCTTTGCCGGTAGCACTTATGCCGGACCGCGGGCCACGGCAGGGGACGGCGGAGACATTCCTCACAGACCCGGCCGTCGCGGGAGAGCAGAGCACCGGGACAGACGAGCCGGTAATTGTGGAGCGTTTGTATCACCGCCGCGCCTGCGCGCCTCGCGCCGTAGTAGGCTGCGGGCGAGATCAGAGGGAAAGTGTTGTGAAAGTGGGCGACGTCGATCCGATGCGTCCGCACAAGGGCCCCGACCTCGCGATATGCCTGCCCGTTCCAGAGGATTCTGTGCGCGAGCGCCACGCGGTTCATTCCGTCGATCTCATCGTTGCGTAAACAGAACCGCCATACGTTGTGTCCACGCGATTCGAGCAGAGAGGCTTCCGCATGAAAGACCTGCTCCTCGCCGCCGCGCTGCTGGTAATAGTTGAAGCCAAGCAGAATGTTCATGGGGTGCGTTCGCCTATGCGGCGACTGGCGCTCCGCGGCGCGTCACGGAAAACAACTTCGCCATCGCCTGCCGGCGGTCGGTGGCGAGCGCCGGCGCCATCGCCATCCCGCAAATCAGGAAGAAGGGAATGGCGCGAAACGGGCTTTCGAATGCGCTGTCAAAGAACACCCAGGCGTTTATGGCCGCCCAGGCGATTAATCCATAGGGTTGACCCGTGAGCTGGAACGTCCGCCACAAGGCGGCCGCCATGGAGGCCTCCAGCAGCCCTAACAGCAGAACGTGTATCCAGCCTCCATATGCGAGGGCGTAGAAGAATACGCTGTGCGGAGTCCTCAGCCAGTAACGGCCTTTCAAATAGGGCACGAGATCGACGATGGGGAATCCATAGCTGTGTCCAAGCGCGGCCGTCTCCGCGTCGTCGTTAACGGAATGCCAGATTGCCTTCCACCAGTTGGTTCTCCAGGCCGCCGTGTCGCTGTAGGTCTTCGCGTTTCCTGTCCACTCGGATGCAGTCTCCGGCGCGAAGGGTGCAACCGCGCGGGCCGCGATCTCGCGCGTGGAAATCAGTCCACCGGCACGCGAACCGGAGCCCGGAAGGGTGACGTTCGATATGTAGCCGACGATCAGCAGAGCGCACAACGCTCCGGCGCCGACCACGACGCGTTTCACTTGTCGCAGCAGCACGGCGTATAAGCAGAGGCCGGCGAGAAAACCGATCCACTCGGCGCGCACCTGCATTCCCAGCAGGACGAAGCTGTTCAGCGCGAGCGGGATTGCGACGCGCTCGAGCCTCCGCTCATAACAAAGCACCCCCAGCAGCGAGAGTGCGGCGCCCCAGGGCTGGCCGAAAATACCAGCCGAGTCGCCTTGATTGCCCGGAATGAAAATCGGGACGCGGCTCAGAAACAGAATGAACAGCACACCGTAGATTCCGTTCAGCCAGGCCAGCCGCATAACGATGTTTCTGAGCAGCCGGGGATTGCGCTCGCCGAGCCACCACCCGAGCAGCAGGTAAAGCGGGTAGTAGTTGAACGCGAAATTCTCGATGACCGTCAGCGTGGGGTAGCCGAGAGTGAAGCCGCGGCAGACTTCGAAGAGCCCATACAGGATGAACAACAGCATCGCCCAGGAAACATCCCGAAGCCGGCCCGTGCTGCTCAATCCCGCCGCAAAGCGGTCGATGCCTTCCCGCTGGCGGAAGACCAGAAACAGGAACAGCACGATCTCGCCAATGAAGAGCTTGAGCGGCGGGATCCCAAGATATGCGAACGAGCGGTTAAAGAGGATATACCCGATCGTCAGGAATACGCCGGTCTTCTGCCACTTCTCATCGTGGTCGATGCGGCTGACCGGCAGCGCGCGTGCGGCGCGCCGCACAGGTGCGGACATTGACAGCGGATACCAGGTGCTCATGTGCGTTCCGAAATCAACTGCGGTCACGCGCGAGATTGACGAAGTGGTTGTTGTCGAATGCGCCGGAATCGCGGCCGGCAGAAGCGACGCCAAGCAGACCCGTACCGAAGCGCCTCGTCGCATCCGAGCGCACCGTGTTGTTACGGATGACAGTACCCGGCGCGGCGCTGCTCACGCTGAAGCCGCAGAAATCGAATCCCGCGGGAGGATCCGGCGCGGTCTGAATAATCGTGTTGTCCTCGATCGTTCCCGGCGCGCTTGCTTTAGTCTCGTGCACTCCGGAAAACAGCGTCATGTTGTCGCCAGGCCAGGAGCCACCCGACCGGCTGATAGTGTTGCCTGCGATCCGCGACCCCGCCCAATCATCGTCGAGAGCAATTCCTGCGCGGCGCGCATTTGTGATTGTGTTGTTCTCGATGACTGCGTTGCGGCTGCTGCATCGATGCCGGCCCGCATCACAGGCGAGAATAATGCCGGTGTCGGATGCGCGGTCGATCCGGTTATCCAGTATTCTCGGCGCGTCTGTGCCCTGCACCGCGATCGCGTGCGAAAAGCCGCCTTCGATTCGATTCCCTTCGATCAGCGCATTGCGGACAATCACTTCGATCCCGAGATATTGCTGCGCGGGGCGGCTGTTGCCGATCGTATTGTTCCGGATTACGGCTCCATCACCGTGGGTGATCGACAGGCCGAAGCCATCCCTGGGCGACGTCCATTCCGAAAAGGCATTGTTTTCGATGACAGGCGATTCGAGCGTCGACCCGTTGGAGGGGTCCGGACGGAAAATTTCAACTGCCATACGTGCAAACTCTGCGCCGTGGTTGCCGGCGATGCGAAGATGCTGACCGCTGGGGAACGGCACCGGATTGGGCGCGATGTAAATCGCGTCGCCCTGCGTGATGCGGTGGAAGCTGTTGTTCTCGATTGCGACGTTCTGAACGGTGGTCATCCACAGGCCCGCCGCGACATCTTCGAACGTATTGTTTCGGATGGTGGAATCGATCAGCGCCCATGTCGACACGACGCTCACGTTGGCAGGAAAGATCGCTCTGCTGGAGACGCCCGTGAATGTGCAGTTCTCTAGCGTAATCCCGAAAGCGGGGCCATTCTCCTTTGCCACAATTGCGCCGCCGACACCCGATCCATCGAACTGGATGCCTCTGATGGTCACATTCCTGAGTTCGCTGATATCGAAGATGAAGCGGTTCGGCGTCATCATCTTGAGGACTGTTTTTCCCGGTGTTCCCGTATACGTGCAATTCGACTTCAGCCGCAATGGCCCGGTCAGATAGAGGCGTGGCTCCAGTTGAACCGACCCTCGCTCCCGGCAGCCGTTCATCAGGCGCTGCAGCGTCTGAGAATCGTCGTTCGCAGGCAGGCTAGCCGTTTTCAGGAAGCCGGCGACGCCGATCGCGAGGACCAGGAATACAGGCTGTGTTGTTCTGGTCACAAGCCGCACCTCGTCAGCATTGCCGCGTCGCTTTGCCGGTGTTGCACGCCGTTCGATGCAGCGTCTTCCGAAAGACTCAGATAGCTTTGCCGGCGCAGCACCTTGTTCAGCGTGAAGCGCAGCAGGTGGCGGAGGTCGAGCCCTCCCCCTGACGATTTCAGCCAACGCGCGACGCGCAGCAGGAATTTCATTCTCCAGAGAATTGGGGCGCCAGGCGCCAGTTCCCTGGCTGCCATCAGAAGCGATACGGCATTGGCGCTGCGCCAATCCACCTCAAAGCCAGTCGTGCGGGATACGCGTTCGAGCGTGCGGCGTGTTTCCTCCAGCACGAACCAGGGGTCCTGCCGGTTCAGGAAGCGGTCCGAGTGATCCGACCAGGTCATGTAAGGCGCGGCGACCAGCACGACATCACCCGGGTGTTGCTGCAACCATGTGATGGTGGCCTCGATATCGGTGTTGAGCGCGCTCGCTTCGTTTGAATCGAACCGCAGCGGTCTTTCCGGAAACAATCGATAAATGTTGGCCTGAAGCGGCGCGAAAGGCAGCCGCCCGATTCGAATCACATGTTCCAGCAGGCGATTCGAAGCAATCGAAACGGAATCACCCGGAATGGAAATCCGCGCACCTTTTCTCGCGGTTTGGTCGCGGACGATTTTCAGCGGGGCCATCCCGAGCACCGCGTCCGTTCGTGTCATCGCCGTCAACAGTGCGTCGACTGCGTTCCCGCCACACCAGGTATCGCCCGCGAACAGAAACGTCGCAAATGAAAACCCCGCCGACTCCGCAATCTCGAGCGCCCGGTTCCAGTTGGCGACGCGCCCCAGATTACGGTTGTTCCGGAAGATCTGAACCGGTACGCCCTGAGCGTCACACGAAGGCAAGGCCTCCACGCTGCCGTCGGTCGAGCAGTTGTCGACCAGGATAACGGCATAGCGCGACGGCGCCAATCCCGCGAGAGCGCAGGACTCCACGGATCGGCGAACGCGTTCACCGCCGTTATAGGTGGGGATCAGTACTGCAAGCTGCTTCATTTCGCTGTGGCTGCGGACACGGCGGGCATTGGGCCGGCGCGAAACACATCGACATCCTCCGGGGTTCCCAGGCCGTGTACTGATCCGGCCGGCACTTCATGGATAAACACATCGGCGCCGTCACGAATCAACTGGTTGTAAAGAGGCGCAATGTAGCGTTCGTGCGCCTCAATGTGGCGTGGATCGGAGTAGTAATCGTAGTAAGCCTTTCTGTAGCGCTCAAACGAATCGAACCAGTAGAGACCGATGGTGGCGTGCGGCGAGACTCGAAGCTTCTCCCGCACTTCTTTAACTCTCCCGTTCGCGTCGGCAGCAGCAAAACTCCATTTGTCGCCCTTGCCGGGAAAGCACGGAAGCCATCCCGCCCCCCGAACAGCGGCTAACGGGAGCGCTGACGGATCTACGCACGTGTCGATGTTGTAAATCGCGATGGGCCTTCTTACATCAGTCCATTGCGATCCGGCCAGCATTGCCGTCGTAGCCTGGCCGTCGGTAATGCGGTCGATCACGAGAACCGCACTGATCCGGATGCCGAGTGCACGGCACTGCTTTTCAATGAACGCCGTAGCACCCGGTACGTCGCGCGCTACAAACGTGAAGGGGCATCCCGCATCGATGAAGTTCGTGAGGCTGCGCATCGACCAGTCGAACAGCGTTCTTCCATGAACCTCGACTTCGTACTTCGGCTGTGTGTATCCCGCCTCGGCAAACCGGCTGCCCGCGCCCGCCATAGTAATAACGACGCCGGTATCCAACACGGCTGCTGCGTGATTCATTACGCGATCGCCCTTTCGCGCATGCCGCTCTCCTCGAAAACGTGGGCATTCCGGGCTACTCGATTGAAGATTTCCAGTCCGCGCGCAATGAACGCCTCCTGCGCGTCGAAGCGATCCGCATGAAGAGGGACCATGCTCAGGAACAAGAGCGACTCGATCAGCTCGATCTGCTCATAGTGCTGACCGAAGCGCTTGAACAGCCATTTATGAAACAGGTCTTTGATCGCCCTGTGGCGCGCTTCCACGTGCGCCCCGAAGATAAACCCTTCGGAGGTCCATTCGCTCCTGCTGACGCCGTTGACAATGAAGTCGTAATCGCCCTCGAGGCTGTGGGCCAGCTTGGCAAGGTCGTACCGCATATCGCCAAAGATCCCCACATCGCCGAACTCTCCGCGCGGATCGATCACGCGTATAAAGCTGTTGCGGCGGTCATACAGGATATTGCTCAGGCACAAATCACCATGAATGACCGTAAAGTAATCGAGGTCATACAGCCGGATCGCGTCCGCAATCCTCGGAAGTGCCTCGAGGCAACCCGGAAGGCCACTGAGCGGCTGCCCGTTGATCTCTACAGTGTCGCCGCAAAATCGCCGGAATCGCGGATCGTTCAGAACGGGCTCAAGACGCGAACGCGTTTTGACTTCATACATCGTTTGCATTCCGGTCCGCAATTGCGCTGGGTCGGCGGGCTGAAATCGGTGCGAGTGCATCTGCAGCAGAACGGTCTCGATCGCCTGAAACACCCGGACCCAGACGCTCAGATCGAGATCGCCGTAGAGATAGACGTCGTTCAGAGCCGGGTAGCTGTAATACTCCATCTCGATAAAGGGTTCCGATCTGGCAATGCTGTAATCGAAGACCCGCGGGGCAATGTAGCGCAGCCCTTTTGGAAGCTCCATGTACCACTTCATTTCGTTGAGAAGCCTCTCCGCGTTGGTGCTGCTCTTGCGCACCACACCCCGGCATTCGTCTATCTCGACGCAGTTAAAAAAGCGCCGATTGACGAAAAACGCTCGTTTGGTTTTGTAATACGTGTCGAGATGGCCGAAGTCCCGCCAGTCAGCGACTCTCTGCAGCCGGCGCTGCTCCGCCGGTAGTTCGTTGAAATAGCGGATGAGCGCCAGATAAAACGGATCCGGCTGCAAGGTCGCCGCCCCGCTCACTTCCTCACGCAGTTGTTCACGGAACCGCGCCGCGTTACTGATGCGAAATACGCCGACGAAGACAGGCAGTGGATGATCGTCAGTGCTGCAGGCTTCTTTGTCGGCCAGACGGGTGATCCGATTTCCAAAGTCGACGTGGAACGTTGTCCAGCGATAAACCTCGTCGGCTTCGCGGAAACAGACGACATCGTCGCCCTCCAGCTGGTCGCCCACAAACGTGTCGGCGAAATTGATCACCAGAGAGTCAGGGACGTCTAATGCGTCGAGTGCCGTGAGGATTGTCGATCCCAGCGATGGCGATTCTCCTGCGTCAATAAGGCGGACTCCCATGTGCGGATGACGGTCAACATATTCGCGGATCAGATCTGCCCTTTCGCCGACAGCCAGTGCGACTTCGTAGCCTTCGTTCATATACGGCTCGGCTATGTATTGCATCGCTGGTCGGCTGTCGAGCGGAATCATGGCTGTTGGAATGGCGCCAAACTCTGTACGGAGCTCAAAGCTCACCAGTTTGGCAGTGGGGAGGAGCAACACCTTACTCACTTTTCGCGACCGTCCTTACTTTAGGGGAAAGCAACTGGCTGATCTGGTCCGGCGTCAGGTCGAGAAACTCGTCGGGCCGGATGGCGCGATCGTCGACGTAGAAACCGATGCGGCTGGCCCACGGTTTGCCGAAATGAATTTCGTCGTAGGGCACCTGATGTTGCTCGAGCCAGCCAAACATCGCTTTCGCGGTGTTGGCCATAATGAGGCCGAGGTTCCCCCCGTAGGTCCGCATATTTCGCGACGTGTAGAGGATGATGTAGTACCCGGCCTCTTTGTATTCACGCAGCTTTTCCAGCATGGGTTCGTAGGGACGGAGGGATTCGTATTCCTCATCCGGCCCTTTCACAGGGCAGAGAGTTCCGTCAATATCGACGACGATGCACTTCTCTTCTCGAACCATCGCTTTCACCACTAACTTCTCTGCGCGCGCAGCGGGCGTACCTCCGCCAGTGACCGCGTCATCGCCTTGATTCGCTGCCAGGGGGAAAACCCCAGCACATAGGCCCGCTTGAGAAAGAAATCCGGATCGACCAACTTACGCGCCAGCAGCGAAGCCGAAGTGCCGCAGCAGTAATCCCGATAGAGCCACTCCCATTCCTTGTGTGAGAGGAACCGGTAATAGCGGAACCAGGGCTGCAGCGGCAACGGATATTTGTGCACAACGAACGGGAACTGATTGAGGTCGAGGATGATGAGGTTGTTGGCGAAGCTGAGCTCCGTGAGGCGGATGTTGTAATCGCACAGGTCGCCGCGGTGCTCGAACTGAACCGGCCCGTAGCGCGCCAGAAGCGTGCGCCACAAATACTGCTCCGGTGAAAATCGGCGCACATCCGGGATGGCCGGCGGTGGAAGCGGGGGTTCGATGCCATGCGTCGCAAACCACTGCGAGGAGTCCGGCTCCGGCTGCAGATCGATATCCCAGAGAAGCAGGACGTCTTCTTTGAGTCCGATATGCACCCAGTCCGGCGGATGCAGGGGCTGCCGCGAATACGGGCAGCGCGGATCACGCGCCCACATCGAGCATGTAATCAGGCGCTCTTTGAAAATCCGCCATTCATCCGACCGACGCGGATAGCGTTCGAAGTGCCGCCTCCACTGGTCCCCCTGGAAGATCATGTCGCTGCGGATTTTCGCCGCGTATTTTTTGGTCGCTGCGTGCAAACCATTCTTCGTCGAGACGATTTGGCGGTTGGTGTTGTCCAGTTTTACTTCGCCGCACCCGGGCCGGAATGCGTTCCAGGCTCCGGGATCCTGATTTCTTATAAGAACGTCGTAGTCCAGTCCGGAGACATTCGCGCCCTCCCAGGTCGACAGAATGATCTCCGCCCCCGGATGAAAATGCCGCAGGCTGCTCAGGCAACTTTTCGTGATGGGCTCGCCGGTCAGCGGGCTGATCGAGCTGTCGATAGCGCCCTGAACGACAAACGAAATTTCGATAGATTCCATGTCAGATTCCCGGGTCGCCTAATTCACTGGCCAGTCCGGACGGAACAGGCTCGTGTACCCGCGCTCAGGTCGCGTGGGAAAGCGGCGTCCGCGGCCGCGTACGTTTTCCAGTTCGAACGTTAGTGAGCCGTGGTCGCTGAAGAGCACAATCGGCTTCAGATTGTGAATGCCGATCGAGATTCCGATGGTATAGATGCCTTCGGCAAGCGAGTTGGCGGGGATTACAAATCGTTTCGTGATCTCGCCAGGCTCAACAATGGGAGCAGGCGGCGTCTCGGCGTCATCGTGGAGAACATATGCCAGTTCGTAGTCGTACTGAGAGAGCAGCCGAAAACCGAAGACGAGCCCGTCGACGCGCTTGCGGACGTCGATGCGGATCCCCACCTCGATCTGGGAACTCGTATCGAACGTACCGTCCGCATCCAGACTGCGCACCCAGCTTTCCCTCAACCTGACGTTCTCGTCGCCATAATTGCCGATCCAGTGGCCTTCGCAGGAGATCGCACCCGAACGGGAATACTTGTTGACCACATCACCAATCGCGCCCTCGCATGCCACCCGGCCGTTCTCGAGCAGCAGTCCGCGATTGCAGAGCGAGCTGATCGCGGCCATGTTGTGACTGACGAACAGAATCGTCCTGCCCTCTTTCGCGACCGAGTTCATCTTCTTCAGACACTTCTTCTGAAACGCGATATCGCCAACCGCCAACACCTCATCGATTACGAGAATCTCGGGGTCAAGGTGCGCCGCCACTGCGAACGCGAGACGCATGTACATTCCGCTCGAGTAATGCTTCACGGGAGTTTCGAGGAACTTTTCAATCTCGGCAAATGCCACGATCTCGTCAAAATGCCGATTGATCTCACTCTTCGACATGCCAAGGATGGAGCCGTTGAGCTGGATGTTGTCGCGTCCCGAAAGTTCAGGATGGAAACCGGTCCCCACTTCGAGAAGCGAACCCAGACGGCCCCGAAGGTGCGCAGTTCCCGTGGTCGGCGCCGTGACCCGCGACAGTATCTTGAGCAGCGTTGACTTGCCGGCGCCGTTTCGGCCGAGGATGCCGAGCACGTCACCCTGACGGACCTCAAGAGACACGTCGCGCAAAGCCCAGAACGCCTCAGCGGTTTTGTCCGACGAGCCGGCCCGCTTTCGCCAGCGGCATGTCGCCGACCTGAGACCATCGGCAACCGTCTCGCGAAAAGTTTTGTAACCGGCTCGGTCCTGCAGGTAGTAGCGCTTACCCACGCCGTCGACTGTAACTGCGGCTGTGCTCATGTGATTCGCGCTGTCGTCAGACCATATCGGCGAAGGAGCGTTCCATTCGCCGGAAATACACGATCCCGCCCAGCAGGACCAGCACAACAGCGAGGATGGAGATCATCATCATTGGGCTCGATCCGCTGCCGGCGCCAAGCAGCGCCCAGCGAAACCCATCCACCACGCTGGTCATCGGGTTCAGGCCGAAGATTACGCGCCACTTCGGCGGCACGGAGTTGCTCGAGTAGACAACCGGCGTCGCAAACATCCAGAACTGAGCCAGAAAAGGGACGACATATTTCACGTCCCGATATCGAATGTTGAGCGACGCGAGCCATAGCCCGACACCGAGCGCCGTGATGACGGCGAGGCCCAGAAACGGGATGAAAAGCAACGTCGTCTTCGCGGGCGTGAAGCCGTAATAAATCATCATTCCCGCGAGCACCGCGAACGAGATCGAAAAATCCACCAGGCCGACCAGAATAGAGGAGACGGGAATGATCAGGCGCGGAAAGTAGACCTTTCGTATGAGGTGCTGGTTTGCTACAAGACTGTTGCTCGATTCCGTAAGCGCGAACGCGAACAACTGCCAGGGAAGCAGGGCGGTGTAAACGAACAGCGGATAGGGAATATTGTCCGAAGGCAGCTTCGCCAGTCTGCCGAAGATCAGCGTGAAAACAATCATGGCCATCAGCGGCTGCAGGATGGCCCATGCCGCGCCCATCAGCGTCTGCTTGTATCGCACCTTGACATCACGCCACACCAGAAAGAACAACAGCTCACGACAGGTCCAGACCTCGTTCAGCCGGAGCGCAAACCACGGCTCACTCGACTCGATGACGATCTCCGCGGGCCCGCCGTGCGCCGGCTGCCGCGGAGTTCGCAGCGCGCACTGAAGCTCCGTCTCGAACGCGGAAGATCCCATTCAGGCCGCCTCGGCCTCCGCCGGCGCCGATGCTGCTCGTGACCCACTCATCGGCACTCTGCCGGCCAGCTTCAGTTGATCCTCGATCCAGCGGTAGGTGTTTTCGAGGCCGTTCTCAAGAGAAATCTGCGGCTCCCAGCTCAGGACTTGACGCAGCCGTGTGTTGTCGCTGTTGCGTCCGCGAACACCCTGCGGAGCGTTCAGATCGTGCGTACACCGGATCGTCTTGCCCGCAATTCTCGCGACCATCTGCACGAGTTCGTTGATGGAGATCATGCGATCCTGGCCGAGATTGATCGGCTCTTTGTGGTCAGACTGCATCAGCCGATAAATACCCTCAACGCAGTCGTCGATATAGCAGTAGGAGCGTGTTTGTTTGCCGTCGCCCCAAATCTCGATCTCGTCGTTCCGGCCGGCCAGTGCGATCTTACGGCAAATCGCCGCGGGAGATTTTTCACGCCCGCCCTGCCACGTTCCGAGCGGCCCGAAGATGTTGTGGAAGCGAACCACGCGCGTATCGAGGCCAAAATCTTCCGTGTAGTGCCGGCACACGCGTTCGGTGTAGAGTTTTTCCCACCCATAGCCGTCTTCGGGATCCGCCGGGTAAGCATCTTCCTCTTTCAGGGGCTCAACATCTTCCCGCTTCTGGCGATAGCCCGGATAGATGCAGGCGCTCGATGTGTAGAGAAGGCGGCCCACCTCGTTGATTCGCGCAGCCTCGATTGTGTTCAGACTGATGAGCGTGTTGTTGCGAACGATCACGCCTTTGTTGTTTTCGATATACCCAATGCCTCCCATATCGGCCGCAAGATGATAGACCTGATCGACGCCGCGCGTCGCGATGAGTGCATCATCGAGGCGGCGCAGATCGAGAAGCGCGAATTCCCGTGCTGATGTGGGTTCGTATTCAGGATGCTTCAGATCGACGCCTCTGACGTTGTATCCGCGGGCGACCAGGTAGTTGGTGAGGTGATGGCCGATAAAGCCACCGGCGCCTGTTACCAGGACTCTCTTCGAATGGAGCAAATTTACCTCCAGAAAAAATGGTTGTTCATCGCACGGCGCGCTGGTGGCGCGCGGTCGCGGGGCTGCCATGCCCCCGGGCAAGGTCCTGCATCAGGCAGCCGAGGCGTTGCATAGCCCAATAGGGCAGAAACCATGGGGTAACGAGCACGTATCGGCGCCAGAGACGCCGCGGCTCGCGCGTCAACCTGTAGAACCACTCAAGACCACGCGCCTGCATCCACGCGGGGGCCTGTTGAACTCGCCCGGCATGGAAATCGAAAGCAGCCCCCACACCGATGAACACAATACCCGGCGTACGCGGCGCATGGCGCGCCATCCACAAATCCTGCTTGGGTGTACTGATGCCGACGAACACGAGATCGGCGCCGGATTCGACAATCCTGGCGCGGATGCTCTCCTCCTCCTCGGCTGTCAGCACCGTGAACGGCGGCGAATAGGCGCCCACAAGAAGAAGGCGCGGGAATCGCGCGCGCAATTTTCGGGTGAGTTCCTCGAGGGAATCCGGGAGCCCGCCGTAAAGGAAGATTCGATGACCGGATTGTTCCGCCTTCGCGCAGAGCGCAAGCATCAGGTCCGGTCCGTAGACGCGCTGCTGAAGCGGTGCACCGAACGATCGCAGCGCCCACACCAGGGGCATGCCATCGGGCGTAACCAGATCAGCACCATTCAGGGCTGCGCGGACAGTCTGACTCTTGCGTGCTTCCATCACTCCGTGGACGGAAGTGACGCACACATAACGCCCGCGGCCGGACGAGCGCTCCACGATCCAGCGCGCGCAATGCGCGCACACTTCGTCATAGCTCGTGGCGCTGATACCGACGCCGAGCACGTCGATCTTTGCGGGGCTGCCGGAAACCATCTGGACCTAATAAGCGCCGCGGCCGGAAAAGACAGCCAGCGGCGTTTCGAGCAGGATCTGGAAGTCGAGAGCAAGCGACCAATTCCGGATGTAATCCATATCCAGCTCCACCATCTGTTCGAATTTCAAATCGCTGCGGCCACGTATCTGCCAGACGCCGGTGATTCCAGGTACGACTTCTGTGCGCTGTTCCGCCCAGAGGTTGTGGATGCGGCTCAGGCCATCCGGATCGAGGTCTTCCGCTGGTAGAGGCCGCGGCCCGACGAGACTCATCTCGCCTTTCAGCACGTTGAACAACTGCGGCAGCTCGTCGAGGCTGTAGCGGCGCATCCATCGCCCGAGCGGCGTCACCCGGGGGTCGCGCTTCATCTTGAAGAGATGTCCACCCGACTCGTTGCGTGCCCGCAGAGTGTCACGAGCCGGCCCGCTCGTGTACATCGAGCGGAATTTCCAGAAGATGAAATGGCGGCCTCCCTTGCCCACCCGCGCGCTCTTGTAAAACACAGGGCCTTTCGATGTGCACCGGATCAGAGCCGCGAGAATCACCAGCAGAGGCGCGAGCAGCAGCAGAAGCAGCGAGCCAAGTACGAGATCCACTACGCGCTTTGCAAGGTGCTGCAGGGGAGTGATCCCGACAGGTTCGGCATCGACGAGATCGAGCCCATGCTCGTTGTTGAAGCGGAATCGAATGTTGTCCCCATGCGGCGCGACAGGACGGCTCAGTGTGATGCCCATGCGATGGGAAACAGCACTGCAGGCTACGAAGTCATCTGGTCGCCCGCTTACACAGATCAACTGGTCGAGGTGTTCCCGATTGATCACTTCGGCCAGTTGTCCCACAGTGCCAAGAACGGGCAGAGATGTGCCGCCGGCCGTTGCCACCGCTGCTGCCGCTTCGGGTACGATCAGGCCGGCCACGCTCAACGATCGAACCGCCGACTTACGGATGGTCTCCAGCAGCGGGCGCGCGTCCTCTCCATCTCCCACCACGGCGACTCTTGCCGGCTGAGCCCAGCGCCGCTCGAGCGTCATTGAGACGAAGACCGAGAGGTAAAACGAAAGGCCCAACAGAGGGAGACTGATCGGCGCGAACAACAGGATGAACGACCGCGCCATATCGTTTGCCCCGAGCGAAAAGAACGTCACAATCACCGCGAGCGCACAAGCAATCACGTCGGATTCGACCGCCTGCCCAAAAGCGTGGACGGCAGAAAGCACTGGTCTCCTGCGATAGGTCCCAAGCCATAAAGACACAAGTGTCCAGAGGACCATGATCAGCAGCGGGTCCGGAATGACTTGCCGGAACGAGTCGTCTGTCATCTGCAGCCGCGCCCATGGATTCAGCGCGACACGTGTCTGAATTGTCAGGCGCCACGCCAGCGTGAGCGCGGTGAGATCTGCGGCAAAGTGCAGACCCGCGAATAACTGCCATCGGTTGATTCGATTCAACGGCAGAACGTTTCGATAAGGCATGGGACCCGGGGTTACCGAACCGAAGATTGATAATAGGTGTCGCGATGGTAGCGGTCCGGATAGTATCCGTAGCCGTTAGTGGCCGGATCCCATTTGTTCAGCACTGTCCCTAATATCCGGCTGCCGTCACCGGCCAGGCGCTCTTCGGCGGCGATCAGGCTTTCCAGCTTGACCCCGCCGGCGCCGAGCACAAGGATTACTCCATCGGTCTGACAACTCAGGATCCGCGCGTCCGACAGAATCAGCGGTGGGGTGTCGATCAGAACGAGGTCGTAGTTGTCACGAACGGCCTCGAGAAGTTGCGCCATTCGCCGGGAATGGAATAAAGCGGACGCAGCGGCGCCCTCAGACCGGCCGCTTGGCAGAATCGACAAGTTCGGTACTGGCGTCGGCTGAATGTATTCCTCGAGTGATGCGCGATCGAGATCGTCTTTTCGGTCCAGCACATTGGTGAGGCCGTTACGTGGGGAAGCGCCAAAGATTCTGTGCAGCGTCGGGCGCCGGAGGTCGGCATCGATCAGGAGAACGCGCTTGCCGACCTCCGTCATCGCGATGCCGAGATTGCTGACGAGCGACGTCTTCCCATGTGAGGGGGCGAGGCTGGTGATAACGATGACGCGCGCCGCGGGGGATGCCTGTCTGAAAAGAAGCGAAGTGCGTATCGAGCGAACCGATTCGGCAACGAGTGACGACTTGCAAAACCAGGCGGCGGTTTCGATGCCCTTACGCAGCAGGGCCCCCGTCTTCTCTTCATCGGCCGCAGTGAGAAGTCTGTTCGCCCGTCCGGGCGCAAGATTCACATCGAGATGCGCCGCCGGAATCACGCCCAGCTCGGGTGCTTCCAGCAGCAACTTGGTCTGTCCCGGCCGTTCCACGTGCATCGTTCCTCCGCCCCGCACGCCGGCCCATATCAAAGCAAGCACAAAACCTCCCATAGTGCCGAAGAACGTCATCAGCGGGATGTTCGGCTTCCAGGGAAAACGCGGCGTGTCTGCCGGATCCACCATGCGCGCATTGCTCGGTTGCATGGCTGTTGCAATCCCGTAGGACTTCACCTTCTGCAGCATTCCCTCGTAGAGCGCACGGTTCGTTTCCGCCTCGCGCTTGAGGATGTTGTAGTCCACCGCCTTGGCTGCGTCCGACGTTACGATACTCTGCTGCGAGCTGAATGCCGTGGCAAGAAGCTTTTCGCGGCGCCTGGCAGTATCGAAGTCATTCTTCACGCGTGTGAGTGCCGCCTCATGTTGCTTCTGGTAATCCTTCTTCAACTCCTCAATCTGCGACTTGATCCGGCGGATCTTCTCATAACCCGGCGAGTAGACGGACGTGAGATCGGCGAGCTGCCGGTTGAGATCGCTGAGCTTCATCTGATAGTCCAGCAGCGTAGGATCTGTAAGAGACGCGGTCTTGTCCTCGGGATCTTCCGCCAGCAGTTGTTCGTAGACAGACTGTTTTGCCGCGCGGTCGGCCTGCGCCCGCGAGAACTCTTCCTGGATCTGCCGCAGACGGGCTTCAGACACATTGCTGTCTTCAGAGCCCGTGAACAAAAGGTTGGCTTTGCGCGCATAGGCCTGCAGCGCCGCTTCTGATTTCTCAAGCCGTGCCCGTGCCTCCGCGACCTGCCGCGACAACCATCCGGAAGTCGATTGCGTCGAGTTCAGGCGATTCTCGATGGTGAGCGCGATATATTCCTGCACTTCGGCATCGGCCAAAGCGGCCGCAACATCGGGGTCGGGAGACTGGACATAGATGTCGACGAGCCTGGTTCCATCGGTCGGACGGACCTGCAGCGCCCGGTTGACCACGTAGATGTTGAGGGCGCGAAGGGTTTTGTCGCGGCGCTCCCTGTCGCTGCCTGCGGTCTCGGAGAATTTCTTCTCCTTGACCTTGTCCACGACACGCCGCAGCAGCGGTTCGCTTTCCAGCACGCGCGCCTGCGTGTTGATGTATGCCTGCGACGAATTGTCAGCAGTGGCAGAAGGGTCCACATCCCGTGTATTCAATACGTTTTCGTTGAGACCCTCAAACTCGATCGATGTGTGCGCGCGATAGATACGCGTCTGCGGAATTGTCAACGCGAACGCCAGCGCGCCGCCGGCGACCGCGGCGAAGAAGATTGTTCGCTTGTAACGCAGCACGGCATCCATAAACGCCGATTGCCGTTGCAGTGCCGAGGCGTCGGGCCAGACGCCGTGTCCATAGCCTTCCGCGGCGGACCCGCCCGTGATATTACCTGCCTCATTCCGATGGATTTCCGGAATATTTCCGAACACGTCTATAGTCCCCGCCAGATCAGGATTCCGCTGCCGGTCGCGATGGCAGCCTCAAGCGCGCGAATCTTCAGGGTGTGCGCCGTGCTGTTCGGCACGTAAAGGATGTCGTTCGACTGCAGGGTCAGCTCCGGATTCTTTCCCTTCATGACCCGTGTCAGGTCGAGCGGGATTTCCGAGCGGTGATCCTGACCGGGTTCCTCGCGCATGATGATCGTGTGCTTCTTTGAAGCGGCTGGGGTCAGACCTTCCGCCATCGCGAGTGCCTGGAGCACAGGTACGCTGTCGTGCTCATTGAGCGTAAATCCACCAGGCTTTCGGACCTCCCCCATGATGTAAATCAGCTTCGCTCGCGGGACCGTCACCACATCGTAGGGATAGATCTCGATGTTCTCCTCGGGATGCCGTGCCTCGACAATATTGCTGACGCTGATTTCCCCCGTGCTCGTTTTGTTGGCTGGATCCAGCCGCACATTTTTCAGCGGCAGTTTGCCGTAGCGGTCTTTCCTCGTGATCGTGATGCGGTAACCCGCGTCGTTTTTCAGCCCACCGGCCAGCGAGAGCACTTCGGTAAGAGACTGAGGGCCGCGAATCTGGTGGGTGCCGGGAGTATTGACTTCGCCGAGGACAGTTACTGGTTGACTTAGTATCTCGGTTACGGTGACCGTGATATGCGGCTCGCGCAGCTGACTGAGCAGCTTCTGATCAAGATCGGCTTCGAATTGGGGCAGCGTCAGTCCGGCGGCGCGCACGCGGCCAATTAGAGGAAGGTTTACGGTTCCGTCGCCATCGATTCTGTGCGTCTTGCCGTTCAGTTCCTCCAGATCCGCGATCTCGAGCAGGAACTGATCGCCAGGACCGAGCACATAACCCGGGGGCGTGCCCGGCATGCTGACGGCCGCTGTAGGTGCTTGCGCGCTTACCGGCGGCGACTGGACGATAGCAACAAAAACAGCCACTAAGGCGAAAACGGCAAACCTCACGGATGAATACTCCCTGCTCTGCGAAAGTCGATGCGCGGCACGGCAGGGCCTGGAATCGGCAGCTTCTCAAGCCACTCGCGCGTCAATCGGACGCAGACAGAACGCTGCAGCAGCGTAATCGAAACCACCAGTTGCCGGCAGTCGGTTTCGACGATATAGCCGCTGGCGCCGGTCAGCGGCCCCTGCGAAACCATGACGCGGTCCCCTGCTTTTAAGAAAGCGTGCGGCCCCAGTGGCAATTTACTTTTCACGAGAACTTTCAGCGATTCGACTTCGAGATCGTCGATTGGAATCGGTATGCGGCCATTACTGACAACGTTCATCACGCCAGGAATCATCAGGATCGGCAGTCTTACGAATACGTCGAACTTACAGAAGACATAGCCTGGAAAAAGCGGACGAACCACCGGGGACGCCGTTCTGGCGCTGGTCCTCACCGCAGGTATCGAATAGCGCGGACACAGTACCTCATACCCCTTGCCCTCCAGAGACTCCGACACCGGTATCTCGCGATTCGATTTCGTACGAATCGCAAACCATTGTTCCTGCATGGCGAGGGAGAGGATTCAGTAACAGGATGTGACGAGAAGGAAAAAGGTGGGCCGGTCGGATCCGGAATCGAGGAACAGGCTACCGCCCTTTTACCGGTTTTGGAAACTTCCCACCTCAGTGCCGGTTTGCAGACCAACTACACGCCTGCAAGGGCTGTGTACATGCCCAATTCTGGACGGAGCGCCTGCACCTGTCAATAAACAAAACACAGCTGTCGTACGACCATTCGCAGTTAATCCCGCGCCTGCGAGCAATCGTCCAAACAACGTGAACTGAGCGAGGGGTCGAACACATTCCCCCTCGTCATGCCCTCTTTCCGGAGGGTTCGACCGTAACAACGGACCTTTCTGCGGCCTGATCGGGTCACGCGCGGGATGTAACACCAGGCTGTCTGGCGCATGACGACCATTCGTGTGAAAGATAAGCGTAGCGAGAACCCTGCCAGGCAGCCGCTGGTTATGCGAGCCAGCCTGATCGGCCGCACAAACCTCCGGGAACCAAGTCCATTTACCGGACAACCAAAGTCATTCCGGCCAATCGCGGAAAAATATCGATCGTTGTATGGCGAAAAGTACAACTCAGACGAGGGACTTACTGTGAAGGCCAGGGATTACGCGGGCTCAGGCCGTGGGCTCATTGACATAGCGGCCATGTTCCGGGCGCGCGACCCGATCGAAGTCGCGCGCGAGTGTCGCCAGGGCCTCTGCGACGTCCGGTCCCGCGAGCGGCAAGCCGTGTCCGGCAGCCACCGCGGCCGGACGCAATGCCGCGAGGGCCGCGACGGAATCCCGAGCGGCATCCCAGTCGGTTGTGAAGTAGGCGGGCGGCCCATGCAATTCGGGCCTCTGGGTCGCCGCGGCCATAAAAGATTCCTGCTTTGTCGTGGCGAACGCGTCGCCGGCAATCAGCACACCATCCTCTTCGCGGAAGAATGAAACGTGCCCTTCAGTATGGCCCGGGTTGTGAATCCAGCGCCAGCCCGGCAGTTCGGGAATGCCTCCGCCGGCCTGCAGCGGAAGAACGGCATCGCTGATATCGACCGGCCCACGCGGGTACATCTTCGAAAGAAGCGCCATCAGGCCTCCGCCGACTGAAGGATCCGGCGGGGGATATTCAGACTTACCGGTCAGGTGGGGCATTTCGAGCGGGTGGGCATAGACCCTGACGTCCCATTCGCGGATCAGATCCTCGACCGCGCCTGTATGGTCGAAATGCCCGTGAGTAAGCAGAATACAGCGAGGCCGGGTGCCCGTGCCGAAACGGTTCTCAGCCCATCGTTTGATATAGGCTGCGGAGTGAGGAAGCCCACAGTCGATCAGCACCCATTCCGCCGGAGATATGGAAACTCCGTAGACGTTCACGATGAGCACGCGGGCGCCAGTAATGCCGCGGGCGAAGCTTTCGAGTGGAACGACATCCTGTTCGGGGATTGCGATCTTATCCATGGCTGCGGTAGTTACTCTTTTCCTTGCGAGTCACTTCGTTCTTCTTTGCGCCACGACCCGTTTCTGTTTGTTCCTGCGATCTCCGGCCGCGCCGCCACTTTCCACCGTCTTCAACTGGGCGTTTTGTTTGTTATGCCCATCGCTGTGACGGCGGCTGTGGCGGGGCTGATCTACCTATCCCATTTGGTTATTGCCGCGCCGGACCAGATGTTTTTGCAAGGCAGGTCGTTTTCTCCTGAAAAATCCGCTGCGGTCCAACGGCCCGAGGTTGCGGTCCGATATTCGGTCTCGAGGCGCAGCCGTTTCTCGGCGGTGTTTCCCGTGAGACAGCTCAGGCAATAACGCCAGTGTCGATACGTTGCAAACTCCTGGCGGTGCCGTGGTTGCATCGACTGCCTGCCGACACGCTGAGCTTACTGTTTATCCGCTTCGCGACGGTGTGACGAAAGCGACGCCCGTTCGAAGCCGGCAAATCCCCTGTCTAATTGAAGACTACGCGAAGCTTGCCGCGGGTGTGCTGTGCGGCCAACTTCGCACTGCCGACAATATGAACTTCGGACTGCAACTCGCGGGCGCGATGGATTGTCCTCTCGTCCCCTGAGTGCGTCTGCTATCAAAGCAAGGCTTCATACATCGCGATCCTGACCGCCACTCCGGAGGACGTGACCAGAAGGTTTGTACGGTCCTTACCGAATTCGAAGACTCGCCGCGGCAAGGCGAGCGCCGCAATCAATTGACAGACCTTTTCCGCCGCGCCCTCTCCTGCGACTGAATTTCCCAGGGAGCCTTTTCACCCGTGCTCAAGCCGTTTGATCACCGTCAGGGCCGCGACGCGATAGCCAGAACGGCGTTGATAAAACGTGCCTGCAGCCACATTGGCCACGTGATATTCAAGAGACGCGAATTGCGCTCGCCGTTCGCGCCCCCATTCTTCCGCCGCCCGCATTAGCCGGGAACCGATGCCGCGATTCCGATAGTCCCGGAGCACCGCGATCTCCGCAATGTGGCAATAGATTATCTCCCGATGCATTGCATCCGGAGAGCGCTCGAGCCGGGCATCGACGAATCCTGCAACCCCGCCGTCAACCTCGGCGACGAACGTGGCGGTTATGCGCTCTGTGACTGCCTGAGAGTTGCGCTGGTCGCGGTAGAGCGCCGATACGACATCCGGCGGTGGAACCAAATAGCGCTCCGGATCGATGCCGGCGTGATACTCGGCGCTCTCCCGATACGCACGGGCGATGCCGTCAACATCCGCTGCAATCGCCGGCCGAATCGTTACTGCCGCAGAGTTCGTGGCTTCACACACAACAAAGGGATGCCGCAAACCTCGCCCAGGATGCCACCAGAAGCGGGCGCACGTCGGGAATAACAAAAGCGGGAATAACGACGACGCGCTTCGGCATTTAAACGCCGGAGGTTGTCGTGGAGCACTCAAAACTCGTCCTGATCGTCAGCTGGGTCCTTCGAATCACGGCCGCCGTGATCCTGCTGCAAACACTGTTCTTCAAATTCACGGGTGCCCGGGAATCGGTCTACATCTTCTCGACGCTCGGCATTGAGCCATGGGGCCGGATCGGCAGCGGCGTTGTCGAATTGATCGCGTCGGTCATGATTCTCGCGCCGCCAACCGTCGCCTGGGGCGCTCTGCTGAGCCTTGGCGTTATAAGCGGCGCCATCGTAAGCCATCTGACGAAACTCGGGATCGCACTGCCCGCAGTCGATGACCATGGCGAGCTCTTCGGACTCGCGGTTGTGGTCTTCATCTGTTCGCTCCTCGTGGTCGTGCTCCACCGGCAGGATCTGCCCTCCCTGCGAAAGGTCTGAACCAATGAATGCACCCCTTCTCAAGCTCGATCGCAATATCTGCTCGGATTTCGACGCCGCCACCAGCCGCGAGTGGCTGGAGACGAACGGACTCGGCGGATTCGCATCATCCACCGTCGCAGGACTCAACTCGCGCCGCTACCACGGTCTGTTGACGGCGGCGACCAGGCCGCCCGTTGGAAGGATGTTGCTGCTGTCAAAACTCGAAGAGACGCTTGTTATCGACGAGCAGCGCTACGAAATCTCCGCGAATCAATATTCGGGAGCGGTACATCCGCGCGGATTCGAATTTCTCGCTGAGTTCCGTCTCGACCCGTTCCCGGTGTGGACTTACGAAGTCCGAGGCGTTCGCATCACCAAAACCCTTTTCATGATTCAGGGCGAGAATTCGGTCGCTGTCGAGTACGGGATCGAGGGGGGAACGGGCTGCACTCTCGAAGTTCGTCCGCTGATCGCGTTCCGGGACTATCACGCGACGACGCATGAGAATGACGCTGTCAATAAAAGAGCCGAGTCGTCGGCGGGCCTGGTTTCAATCGAACCGTACGCGGGCCTGCCGGCGCTTCACTTCGCGCACAACGCTGACCAGATTGAACAACTGGGCTTCTGGTATTACGGCTTCGAGTACACCGCCGAACGTGAGCGAGGACTCGATTGTCAGGAAGACCTGTTCAATCCTTTCGTGTTGCGGTTCCAGGGCCGAAAGCGCGCGGCGCTGATCGCGTCGACTGAGCCCCACGCAATCAAGGATTTCGCCCGGCTCCGAAAAGAAGAGCTCAGGCGCCGCGCCGCCGCGCTTCCGGCGCCGCTGAAGGCGACCGACACGCTCGCGACGCTCGCGTCCACGGCCGATCAGTTCATCGTGGATCGCGATGGGTTGAAATCCATCGTGGCGGGTTATCACTGGTTCGGCGACTGGGGCCGCGACACGATGGTCGCCCTCCCCGGCCTCACACTGGCCACGGGAAAGCCTGAGATCGCGAAAGGCATTCTGCTCGCGTTCGCGGCTCACGTCAGCCAGGGAATGCTGCCGAACCGCTTCCCCGACGCCGGCGAGGCGCCGGAATACAACACGGTCGATGCCACGCTCTGGTACTTCGAAGCAGTCCGCGCTTACGTGGACTACACAGGCGATCTGGCGCTCGTCGAACAGAAGCTCTACGCCATCCTGAAAGACATTCTCGATTGGCACATCCGCGGCACGCGCTATGGGATTCGTGTCGATGCGGATGGCTTGTTGCGGGCTGGCGAGCCGGGTGTCCAGCTAACCTGGATGGACGCGAAGATTGGCGATTGGGTAGTAACGCCGCGCCACGGCAAGCCCGTCGAGATTCAGGCCCTCTGGTACAACGCGCTGCGCGTATTCGAGACCTTCGCCGCCGCGGTCGGCGACGAATCATCGCGCATCTTTACCCACGAAATGGCGGATCTTGCGAAAAAGAGCTTCAACGCGAAGTTCTGGAATGGGGCCGGCGAATTCCTGTTCGACGTGGTTGACGGGCAAATGTGCGACTCCAGCATCCGGCCGAATCAAATATTCGCCGCCAGCCTGCATCACGCAGTCCTCGAGCCGGCGCGCTCCGTTGCGATGCTGGCTACAGTCGAACGCGAACTTCTTGCGCCGATGGGCCTTCGCACTCTCTCGCCGCGCGACCCACGATACCGGCCGCGCTACCAAGGGGGCGTGTGGGAGCGCGACTCGGCCTACCACGAAGGCACGGTGTGGCCGTGGCTTCTCGGCCCCTTTATTACGGCGTACGTGAAAGCGCACGCTCGTTCCGCGGAGTCCCGGGCCCGGGCCGCAAAGTGGCTTGAGGGACTCATGCAGCACCTGCACACAGCAGGACTCAACCAAATCCCGGAAATAGCGGATGCCGAAGCCCCGCACACACCGCGCGGCTGCATCGCGCAGGCCTGGAGTGTCGGCGAACTTCTGCGGGCCGCGGTTGAGGATGTATACGAACTCAGACCCGCCCGCCTGAAGGCGAAAGCGGCGTAGCGAGGTTTAACGTGACGGAACAACGACGATTGATGGAAGCCCGCGAAGGCCGGGCGCAGTGGAAGCTCTGGGGCCCGTACCTCAGCGAACGCCAGTGGGGCACCGTGCGTGAAGATTACAGCTCCGGCGGCGCCGCGTGGGATTACTTCACTCACGATATGGCGCGTAGCCGCGCCTATCGCTGGGGCGAAGACGGGATTGCCGGCATCAGCGACGACCAGCAGCGGCTCTGCTTCTCCGTGGCGCTGTGGAACGGCAAAGATCCGATCCTGAAGGAGCGTCTCTTCGGCCTGACGAACACCGAGGGCAACCACGGCGAGGACGTCAAGGAGATGTACTACTATCTCGACGCCACGCCGACTCACTCTTACCTGAAGATGCTCTATAAGTACCCGCAGAGCCCGTTCCCATACGCGGATCTGGTCGAAGAGAATCGCCGCCGTGGCAAGCACGAACCGGAATACGAGCTCATCGATACCGGCGCGTTCGCAGGAAATCGCTACTTCGACGTGTTCGTGGAATACGCCAAAGCCGGTCCTGATGACCTCCTCATTCGCATCACCGCGCATAACCGCGGCGACGAGCCTGCGGAAATCCATCTGCTGCCGCAACTGTGGTTCCGCAACACGTGGTCGTGGGGATATAAAAATACGAAGCCGAATCTGGCAATCGACAACGAGAACGCGGTCGTCGCGAGACATGAAGACTTGCCTGAATACCACCTCTATGCGGATGAAGATCCGGCGTTCCTGTTCTGCGACAACGAGACGAATACGCCTCGGCTGTATAGCGCGGCGGCGAGTGGCCACTTCAAGGACGCGTTTCACGAATATGTCGTGAACGGTAACGGCGCTGCCGTGAATCCTGAAATGCAGGGCACGAAGGCGGCTGCACACTACCTGCGGCTGGTTGCGCCGCGCGATTCCACTGAGATCCGTCTTCGCCTGTCTGCGCGCCCGTCGGCGCGCCCATTCCGCGACTTCAACCGGACCTTTTCGGTGCGTATCGCCGAAGCCGATGCCTTCTACGCAGGCTTACAGAAAGATCAGGACTGTGAAGACGCACGCCTGGTGCAGCGCCAGGCGCTGGCTGGGATGATCTGGAGCAAACAGTTCTTCTATTACGACGTCCCGCAGTGGATCGCGGGCGATCCCGCCGGCCCTCCGCCGCCAGCGGGCCGGCGCTACGGCCGCAATCGGGAGTGGACACATCTCAACAACGCCGACATCATCTCGATGCCGGACAAGTGGGAGTATCCGTGGTATGCCGCCTGGGACCTCGCCTTCCACACAATCTCCTTTGCGCTGATCGATCCGGATTTCGCAAAAGAACAGCTCGTGCTGATGACCCGTGAGTGGTACATGCATCCGAACGGGCAGCTGCCTGCATACGAGTGGGCGTTCGGCGATGTGAATCCGCCGGTGCATGGCTGGGCCACGTGGCGCGTCTTTCAGATGGATCGCAAACAACGGCAGACGGAAGATCCCTCGTATCCGGGCGATCTGGAGTTTCTCGAGTGCGTGTTCCACAAGCTGATGCTGAACTTCACCTGGTGGGTGAATCGCAAAGACAACGAAGGCCGGAACATCTTCCAGGGCGGCTTCCTTGGGCTCGACAACATCGGCGTGTTCGACAGAAGCGCGCCGCTGCCGACCGGCGGTTACATCAACCAGTCGGACGGCACGAGCTGGATGGCGATGTACAGCCTCAACCTGATGCGCATCGCCCTCGAGCTCGCCAGGCACAACCGCGTCTACGAAAATATCGCGACCAAGTTCTTCGAGCACTTCCTGCACATCGCCCACGCCATGACGAACATTGGCGACCAGGAAATCGGCCTCTGGGATGAAGAAGACGGCTTCTTCTATGACGTGCTCAATCTTCCGAGCGGCGAGATGGCGCCGCTGAAGATCCGGTCGATGGTGGGGCTGATACCACTGTTTGCAGTCGAGACACTCGAGCCCGGACTGCTGGCGCAAACGCCGGAATTTGCGAAGAGACTCGAATGGTTCCTGAATTACCGGCCCGATCTGACTGCACTCGTCTCACGCTGGCAGGAGCCGGGAGCCGGCGAACGCCGCCTGTTATCGCTGCTGCGCGGCAGCCGGATGAAGAAGCTCCTGCGCCGCATGCTCGACGAATCCGAATTTCTTTCCGAACACGGGCTGCGCGCGATCTCAAAACACCACGAGGGTGCGCCTTACACGTTCACCTGGCACGGCGGCAGCATGAGTGTCGCCTACGAACCGGGCGAGTCGCGCTCCGGACTCTTTGGCGGAAACTCCAATTGGCGCGGACCCGTCTGGATGCCGCTCAACTTCCTGCTGATCGAGTCGCTGCAGAAGTTCCACCATTACTACGGCGACGACTTCAAAGTGGAATGTCCGACCGGCTCGGGCATCTGGCTGAGCATCGATCAGGTGGCCGCGGAGTTGACACGGCGGCTTGCGGGGCTCTTCCTGCGCGGGAAGGACGGGGCGCGTCCCTTTCAGGGCGAATCAGCGCTCGAGCGCGACGACCCGCACTTCCGCGACCTGATTCTCTTCTACGAATACTTCCACGGCGACACAGGGCGAGGCACCGGCGCCTCGCACCAGACCGGATGGAGCGGACTGGTCGCCAAACTACTTCAAGCGCGGTCCGGCTACGAGGCCGTCATTCAGAAAGGCAGAAAAGAACGTGAACTTGCAAAGTATGCCGAAGTTGCTTAAGCGCCAGAAGGCTCTTGTCACCGGCGCGAATTCGGGAATTGGCAAGGCGGTTGCCATCGCCTTGGGCGCGGCAGGCGCCGATGTTGTCGTGAACTTTGTTCGCGGGGAAGAAGCGGCGCAGGAGGTCGTCTGTGCGATCCGGAAACTGGGTGTGCAGGCGATCGCGGCGCAGGCGGACGTTTCGAACGAACCACAGGTCAGCGCCATGTTCCGGCAAATGTTCGACGAGTTCGGCACAATCGACATTCTCGTCAACAACGCCGGCCTGCAGCAGGATTCGTCATTCGAACAGATGACGCTGGCGCAATGGAATACGGTGATCGGCATTAACCTCACCGGCCAGTTCCTCTGCGCGCGCGAGGCCATCCGTGAATTCCGCAGGCGTGGAATTGTGCCGGAGGTCTCGGCATCGGCCGGCAAGATCATCTGCATGAGCTCGGTGCATGAAGTGATTCCGTGGGCCGGACATGTGAACTACGCATCGTCCAAGGGCGGTGTGATGCTGATGATGAAGAGCATTGCCCAGGAGGTCGCGCCGCACAAAATCCGTGTCAACAGCATTTGCCCCGGCGCGATTCGGACGCCCATCAACACCGCGGCCTGGGACACGCCGGAAGCTTACGCCGAGCTCATGAAGCTTGTGCCATACGAGCGCATCGGCGACCCGGAGGACATCGGAAACGCCGCCGTCTTTCTCGCTTCGGATATGGCCGATTACATCACCGGCACCAGCCTTTACGTGGATGGCGGCATGACACTTTATCCGGGATTCGCAACAGGAGGTTAGAAATGCAATCCGCAGCATCAGCAACTCAGTGGAATCAACTCAGCGAGCCGGGCGACCGGCTCGCCGCTGCGCGTCTGGAATGTCATCACGCGGTGCAGCTCAACACCCGCTTCGCCCGCGCATTCGCACAACCGAAGGAAGACGACAGCCACACCAGTCTGTCGTGGAACTTTAAGCACGATGCGCTGGTGGGCGTAGAGGCGGCTTCATTCCGCCTCGGTCTGCGGATCGCGGATCTGACTCTTCTTCTGCTCGGGGCCAACGGCGGACCGATCTCCACGTTTCCGCTGCAAAGCCGAACATTCACCGACGCCACGGAATGGCTCGCCGGGTATCTTCGAGGTGCGGGACTCGACCCCGCGCCGCTCGCGAATCCGATTCACTTTGAGCTCGAGGATCACCCGCTGCTGCATGGCGGCCGCTTCGAAGCTCGCGCTCACCGGGCCCAATTGACGGACCTGGCACATTGCTATGCAAACGCCGCCTCCTGTTTGGACGCGATCGGCCAGCCGGTCAGATGCTGGCCCCACCATTTCGACATCGCCACGCAGTTGATTGAGGGCGGGCGAACGATCGGCGTGGGTTTTTCACCCGGTGACGCAAGCTACGCCCAACCATACTTCTACGTCACTCGTTGGCCATATCCAGACCACACGCAGCTTCGACCCCTCCGAGCGGGAAAGTGGCACACTCGGGGATGGACGGGCGCCGTCCTCACGGTCGAGGAAATCCTGCGGCATGCCGGCCAGCAGGCGCTCGTGAACGATTTCCTGCGCGAGGCGATTGATCTTTTTCAGACGCTCAGCGCCTTCTGATCCGCCAATGCCGTTTGAATCGCAGCCAGCAGCGTCAGCGATAGAACCACGACCACGGCCGGCGCCCTCTGACAAACCACGCCGGCCAGCACCGTCACCCCGAGCACCAGATTCTGGAATCTGATGTAGCGCGATCGTCTTTCAGCGGTCGCGCCGATCGCGATCAGGGCCAACATCATGATCGCCACACCGGCGGTCAGTACAAGCACCTCCCGATGTTCCATCGGCGCGCCTGGCGCCACGGAAATTGCGTGATGGAAGCCAACGCCGGCAATCCCGATGCCGACGAACAGCGGCAGGTGGGTGTAGGTCCAGACGTGAAACAGCGCCGCATCGCGCCTTGTCTTCACATGGCGTTCGGCCGCGCCCTGCGCGCCATCGAAATACCACCACCAGATCAGAAATCCGAAGCCCATGCTCGTGAACGCGGCCGTTGCCGCCGGGATACTCCAGTAATCCTGACTTTCGATCCCGCGCATCACAGCCGCCACAAACTCCCCGAGGAGGATGATCGTGAACAACCCAAAGCGCTCCGGATAATGTGCGGCGTCGGGCGGATGCCGCAGAGCATGCCTTCTCGCAAACCACGGCGTCGCCAGATCGACCGCCAGTCCGGCGCTCCAAAGCAGATACCGGAACGGCAGCGGACTGACCGACGACAAAATCCAGATGATTGCCGACGTTCCATATCCGGCTGCGAAACGCGCTGTGAGCGTTTTTGTTTCCTGAACGCCGTGCGCGCGCAGATACTGCGCCGCCAGGATGATTCGCATGCCCGCGAACGCGGCGCCAAATCCTGCCGAGGCCGTGCTGTCCAGCGCTTCCTTTGCGTTTGCCGCCATCACCGCCGCGATGAACGACTGCACAAGCACAAGCAAGCGCTGGATGAGATCATCCGTATCGAAGCGCGTGCAGTAGAGCGTATGTCCGCTCCACGCCAGCCAGATCAGAACCAGAAAGAGGACATAGCGGCCCAGGCCGCCGGGTGTGTAGCTCATGCTGAGAGGCGTTCCGACCTGCGCGACCGCGGCCGCAAAGATGAGGTCGAAGAACAGCTCCATCCACGTGACGCGGCGGCTGTGGCCCGACTGCGCCGGCCACAGCCGCGGAACACGAATGAGACTCACTGCGGCAGACTCGCCTCGAGGATGATCAGCGTGCAGTCGTCGTCGAGCAGTTCGCCGCCCGCGTGCGCCCGCAACGCGTCGAAGACGGCCGTCTTGATCCGCGGGATTTCCAGATGACTCGACCGGTTCAGCACATCGATCAATCCGTCTTCCCCGAAGAAATCGCCGTTAGAATTGGGGCACTCCGTCACACCGTCCGTGTAGAGAACAACGCGGTCACCGGGCTCCAGCTGGATGCGTACCTCATCAAATTCGGTGCCGCGCATGATACCCAGCGGGAGGTTGGCAGTCCGCGCGCCCGACTCGATTGGCCTCGCCGACCAGCCGCCAGGCGCCTGCCGGACAAAAATCGGTGGATGCCCGGCGTACGCGAAGGACAGCGTCTGTTCGCTCGCATAGTAGCTGAGGATGGCCGCTGTCGTGAGCGCGTCGAATCCGTGAGCGCAAACGAGCTGGTTGAGATCGTGCAGCACCCCGGCGCCTTCCAGAGCGTTGATGCGGTCGGTCAACGAATCGTAGAGCCACTGGCTGAGCCGGCTCACCTTTTCGCCATGGCCGCGCATGTCTGCGAGCGCGATGCGCGTCACCACGTCGCCGCCGCAGACGCTGAAGTAGCAGATATCTCCGCCCTGCCGGCCGCCGCTGGCTGTCGACCGCAGTGTGGCAGCCATTGCGTTGGTACGGATATCACGGTCCGCAACCGAGATGCCGCCCCAGATTCCACCGCATTTGATGCGTTGAGCGGGAAGGGGCGCAGTCTGCGCATCTGCGATCATGGCCGCACCCCCTCGATGTTCAACCGGATTCGATACAGTCCGCTGCGCGCGCAAAGGTAGAGCGTCTTGCCGTCGTCATCGCCCCACGCCATGTTGTGCGGATGCTTCGGCGCAACGATCGTGCCCAGGTGTTTGCCGGCGGCCGAGATAATCCAGAGCCCGCCGGGCCCCGACACATAAAGGTTGCCCTCGCGATCCACCTTCATTCCGTCGAGGGCATCTTCGCCGGGCGCGCTCGTCATGTCGAAGAAGACCGCGCCGTTTTTCAGCGCACCGTCCCGCTCCACCTCGTAGCGCATAACCACCTTCTTCTTTTCGTCCCAGTTCGTCACATAGAGGTATTTCTCGTCGGGCGAGAACGCGATGCCGTTCGGACCTTTCAAATCCCTGGCCGCCAGCTGCAACTTGCCTTTGTAGATCGAGAACACGCCGCTGTAGGGCAGCTCTTTTCGCGCATCGTCGAAGAACTTCGGCAACCCGAACGGCGGATCGGTGAAGAACAGCGTGCCGTCCGACCGGAAGACAAGATCGTTGGGACTGTTGAGCCGCTTGCCTTCGAACTTCTCGGCCAGCACCGTGAATGAACCATCCTTCTCGAGACGCGTCACGCGGCGGTTGCCATGCTCGTTGATGGTGAGCCTTCCCTGTGCATCGAGCGTCAGTCCGTTCGACCCGGGCTGCCCGTATTCCGCAATGTCCGCGCCGGAGTAGCCGCTGGGCGTGCGAAACACCGAGAGCTCGCCCGGCGCGTTGTTGCCCGATGGTTTGAACTTGTAGATCGTATTCGCGTTCGGATCGCTGAAATTCAGATAGCCGCCGTCGCGCGCCCATACTGGCCCCTCGGTGAACTGGAAGCCCTCCGCCAGCTTGTAGATCTTCGCGTTCGCCGGAACGATCCTGTCAATCGCCGGATCGGCGCGCAGCACCTCGACATTGACCTCGCCAGGCGGAAGCGCCACCGGGCCAGGCGCAGCGCGATAGAAAGCAAGGCGCGCGTAGCGCATGAAAATGTAGTTCGTCGGCGGATTCGAAATCGGCCCGTTGATCCCGAAGACGGCCAGCGGAATCTTCTGCCCCGGCTTGAGATTTCGACCCACCACGAGCCGGTTGCCCGCATTCCAGCCGCTGATGACCGAGCCGCCCATCTGCCCGGGTGCGCGCGTCAACTCACCGTCCACCCAGATTTCCGCGTAATCGTCGACAGACGTTTCAAAGACGGCCGTGCTGCCGGCCGGATCGAAGCCGCCAATGCGATCGGGCACTGTGATCGTGATGCGATACCAGTTGAAGCAGAGCCGTCCGTTGGCGCGGCGCTGCTCGAGGCTGTTGGGCGCGATCGATTCCCACTTCGCATCGTCGAACTCGGCTCCGCCGGCGTGCGGCGTGAAGTCGTAGGTCCTGACCGACGCCTTGCCGGGCTGCCCGTCAGGTCCCCCCGCGCGGAAATCCGTGTCGACGATTCTTGTGTCGTGATAGCGCCACTGACCCTTGACGAGCGCGACACCGGAATCGGTGGCGAGGTCAACCGTCGCGTCCGCCTTGCCCGACGGCAGCAGCGCCGGTGCGCCCATCGGCACTGCGGGCTCCTCTGCAATCACGCCCTCCGCGGCAGCGGCGCCCGCCTTCGCAACATCCTCATCTTCCTGCGGGGACTCGCCACTGACGCCGATCGCACCGATCACCTTACCCTGATAGCGAATCGGAACCCCGCCCTGCAGCGGCGTCGCTCCCGGTAAAGCCAGCGCCGCCACGCGCCCTTCGCGGACCTGATCTTCGAAATCCTTGCTGGGCCGCCGGAAGATCGCCGCGGTCCTTGCCTTGCCGATACCGCCGTCGACGCTTGCCACCTGCGTGTTGTCCGTGCGGTGCAGCACGAGCAGATGTCCGCCGTCGTCAACGACGACGACAACGGCGGTCAGGTGGCGGCGCGCTGCTTCCTGTTCAGCAGCCTCCGCAATCTTCTTTGCGGCATTCAATGTGAGCACCGGCTTTACCGGCAGCTCGGCAAGCCCGGCCGGTATCGAGACCAGCGAGGCGAGTACGAAAAGTGCGTCAGCGGATTTCATTGTGGTTCTCCGGTCTGCCGCCGTTCAGCGAGTCTTCACGACGTAATAGAGGAATGGGTTTGAGACCTCCCTGAACCAGTGCGGCACGCCGGCCGGGATGATGATTACGTCGCCCTTCACGAGTTGACGCAAGTCGCCGCCGTCGATGCGTTCGCCGCGCAGCTCGCCCGGCGCCGTCGGCTTCGCCTTGACGGGAGTCCCGCCGGTGACGAGCGTCGCGGTCCCATCGAGCACGTAGACGATGTCCGCGTCGTCCGTATGGATCTCGGCCATTCCGGCAGCCTCGCGCCGGCTCGCATGCACCGTGTATTTATCGCTGTGATCGAAGAGCACAGTCCCCTTGCCGAACGCGGCCTTGACCTGTTCGTGCGGGAAGAAAGTCACCGGCGCAGGTCCGGCCTCGAAGGCCTTTGCCCCGGCCATAGCGAGCTCTTCATCCTGCTGCGCGCTTGCCGCACCGCTCACGCCAACGGCGCCGACGATCTGCCCATCCACAACGACCGGCACACCGCCCTGCAGCGGAGTGAACCCGCCGAGAGCCACCATGGCGGTGCGGCCCTTGTTCACCACATCTTCGAAAAACTTTGTCGGTTTCTGGAACAGCAGCGCCGTGCGGGCCTTTCCGATCGATATATTTGCCCCGCCGCGAAGGTGCCGTCGATGCGCTCGAGCGCCATCAGGTTGCCGCCGTCGTCGACGACAGCGATCACGCCCGTTGTCTTTTTGTTGTGAGCTTCGCTGACGGCGGCCGCGATCACGCGGCGGGCGCCATCCATATTCAGTGATTTCTTTTCGACGATTTGCGCCGGCGCCAGCATGGACATGCCAGCCAGCAAAACAAGTGTGCTTTTCAATCTTTTCATTTCGGTTTCCGTTTCGAATTGTTAAATCCGGAAACCGGGCGCTTTATTCCGGCGTTCTGCCAGCCGTGAAACTCCGCGGCGATTACGAGGGCAGCCGTGATTGCGCCGATACCAGGCAGTCGATCGCGATGAATCGCCGGCACCGTGCTCCCAACAGCGGCAATAGAGAAGCACCCCAGAATGCCGGACGTGGCCTGTGAAATCCGCAGAATTTCCTGTGCAATGATGGGGTGGAGATCTCGGCTTCTGTGAGTTTTCGGCTGACATGAATCAATTCAGCCGCGCATAGCCGGTAAGGTCTTTCTTCCGCCGGTTGTGGCTGGGAATGACGATGCGGCGAAGCAAAAAGCCGACGGTCGGTCTCAAAGAAGTGGAGGCTCGCTTCGAGGCATGGCCACGCAACCAAGGGGAACGGCGCGATGCGGGACGAACTCTCCGCGCCAGCGGTCAAGGGCGTTTTAAAAAGCCGGAGTGGTATCTCCCGGTCGACCCGCGACCACTCCGGCTTCTCTTGCTCGCGCTGTTGGAGCGCCGCCCTACTTGTAATTCACGTTCTTGAGCGCTGTCGAGGTGCTGATCAGGTATCCGATGTCGAGCCCAACCGCAGTGAACGACTTCGGATTGCTGCTGGACCCCACAAGCAGAGCGCTGGTCGAAACGCCGCTCACTGTCACGCTCTGCGGCAGCGCGAGCAACACGTACGACGGAATCGTGAACTGCCCGTCAGCGGGATTTGCAAAGCAGACGAATGTCGCTCCGGTCGCATCGTTGGCTGTGCTCCCCACCGAAGTGCCCGAGATCAGTACAAGCGAATTGGGATCGGCGCCGGACCACGTGATCAGCTGTCCATTGGCGCGCGTGACGTCGGTGATGGATGACTGATTGGTCCAGTTGAACGCTGCGGCAATCGACATCTGCGCATTGAAGGCGCCGATATCGGGACCGCCCGGTCCGCTGATCGTGTAGCTGCCCGGGTCCAGATAGCTGGGCGCGGTCGGATTCGTGACGTCGGTGAAAGTGCCGGAATAAATAATCGCGCCACCAGCGGTCGTTTTACTCATCGTCTTGGCGCCCTTCGCGCCGTTCACGCTGATGGCCGCCCCCGCATCGAGCCACTTCGGAAGGGCCGGGTCAGAGGAACTCGAGCCACTCTTGAAGTACGAAACCGTGCAGGTGCCGGCAGTATAGGCGTTGAACGGATTGTTGCTCGTATCGAGCTGGAGAGCCGAGTATTTCGCGAAGCTGGCCGAGCCCACGTCTGCGCTATAGCTGGTCGGAAGACCCGGAAGTGATGGCACGCCGGGAATACTCAGTGATATAGTGCTCCGGGCCAGCACGACCGATCCGATGCTGGCGCCACCCTGCGTCTGGAACTTCGCCAGGTCCGCCGCGGAAGGGCCACCCGGGTCCGAACATGTCCGCGAACCTTTCGGGGCGACCGCGATCGTCGTCGTGTTGCTCACTACGTTGTTGATCTTGATAACGAGCGGTACGCGGCATCCGACTGTGGCTCCGACCGTGAACGAGATCTGATCGAGTCCGGCGCAGCAACCGGAGCGTCCGCGGTAAGAGACGCTCGCTTTCGTATTTCCCTGCCAGACTTCGATGGGCAGGTTGGGCTGATCGCCCGGAAGCGCGCCGCCGGCTTCGTTACCCTGCACCGCGCCAAGACCGGTTCCATAGATGATGGCGACATCGCCGGGATTGGCGGCGGTTGTGAAGCCGTAGATTTTGCCGTTCACATCTGTGATCGCTCCGGGGCCGCTGCCGCCTGAGTTGAGCGAGAAAGTTCCGAAGCTGTTGGCCACGACCTTGAACGACGCGGCGGAACTTGTGCCGGCTGCGGTGGTGACGGTGAGGGTCGCGTTACCGACGGCGATGCTGGAGGGGAGCAGCGCATTGATCTGTCCCGAGGACGCGAGGAACAGAATCGCCTGCGCGCTCGTGCTTCCCGACGTGACCTTGACGCTCGTGCCGCCGAGTGTTGTGGGGAGCGGATAAGACTTGGCCTCGACATATTGCGCCGGCCCCAGATTCGTCCCGAAAATTCCGAAGATCGAGCCCTGCGCGATAGCGCCACTGGGGAGGTCCGCATAAGCGTAGCTGCCGACGTTGACAATGCCGTTGGGTGTGACGGATGGCGCCTGCGCCATCGCGCTCGATGTCATCGCGGCCGCAAGGCACACGGCGAAGCAGGTGTTCGCAAGGTAGGTATACGGTTTTCCGGCGCGCGTCCGGCTGACTGCTTTAGTTATTTGCATCGATCATCCTGTGTTCTGATTTCGCAAAGCTTGATGGCAAATCGTTGGATTGCCATTATATGCCCGGATTACCAGACCCCCTCGAATTATTTTGTCTTTGTAGTTTCTGGCTGGAGTTGCCGCGTGAGCGCTGCGACGACGGGAGATCCCGGATTCGCCGCTTCCAGGCGTGCAAGCGCCTGGCGTGCCGTTTCGATCATCCCTAAATGGGCAGCTACCGCAGCTTCCAGCAAGTCCGACCCTCGCACCGCCTGTCTGGCGGCCTGCAAGTGTTGCCGTTCCTCGCGAGTGGCGACCCGAAACAGGGCTTCCGGCTCCGGCGCGCGCGGCGCCGTCACCCGGCGGCCATCGACCAGCGCGGAAACAATCCACACATACGACGCCCCATCAACCAAGGGCTTATCCGGGGTCCATTCCTTGTCGGCGAGGGGATGGCTGATCATCACCGGCTCGAAGTCCTTTGTATACACCGAGACGATAAAATTGTTCGCCCCTTTCGGTGCGTTCCAATGGAAGCGCGGGGTTGGCTCGGGAACCACCGTGCCCGTCGGACTCAGTTCGCTGAAACCGGACGCGGCCGACGGCGGACCCCCGAGGCGGACCTCTGTCGCTCGCTTAAGGCCGCTCTCGACGAAGAGCGGCAAAGTTTGCGATTGCAGCGCCTGGCGCAGAATGTCGCGATCGGCATCCGGAATATTGTCGAGACCGCGGAGCGCCCCTGTGGAATCGAGCCCGATCGTTGTACCGGCGTCATGCAGAGCGGCTGTCAGTTGCGCCGCGGACTGGGTGCCTGTGCTGGACTCCCGTTTGGTTGTGTGAGGCGTCCGCATGGCGATCACCGCCACCAGCGCGACAGCGGCCACGGCCGCAGCAGCAGGCAGCATCCAGCCAATACGCCGCCGCTCGGGAGCCTTCTTCTGCAGAGACGCACGGAAGGCGACGAGGTCGTTGTACTCCCCGGCGCAGGTCGTGCAGTTGGCAAGATGGAACGAGATCAGATCATGCGCGACCGGGTCGGCCGCCGCGCCGGCTTTCCCGTCCGCGAGGGCTTCCAGGTCCTCATAAGACGGATGGCCGTCGGGCTCGCCGAACGCCGCTTCAAGCCGGCTGATTCCTGCGGGCGAGTTCACCAGTTCACGACACTCCTTGCATTCTCCGAGGTGACGGACCGTGGCCAGCCGCTCGCTCGGGGCGAGCGTTCGTGACCTCCAGCCGGCAATGGTTTCCTGGGTGAGATGCGTCAACGCCCTCTCCGGATCCTGAACAGCTTTGCTAACGCCGCCGCCTTGCCGTTCTGCCTCTCTTTTCGTTCGTTCTGCCTCTCTTTCCCCATGGATGCGCGAATTTCGCCGATATTCTCCGGATTATTGACGGTGCGCCGGGCGAGACGCCAGCGCGCGGATTTTCGTAGGTTGATGACCTGCTGGCGGCTGATTCCAAGCGCCTGTGCAATACGATTATCCTCAAGCGGCAAATCGTTCCAGATTTCCTCGAGCCGGGGCGTCTGCATGCCGAGCGCGGCGGCAAGCTCCTCGAAGCTGGCGATGCCGGTAGCGGGAATCAGTTCGATTACCCCCTGGCCGTCGGCATCCCGCAGATTCAACAGCAGCGCGGCCCGCTGGTTCGGCGGAAGCGCGAGCACTTCCTGCCAGATGCGCTGCAGCCGCCGGACGCGATCGATCGCCGCTTCCGCCGCCGGGGGCTGGCCGGAGATTTCCTTCGAAGCGGGAGATCCTCCAGGCGGCTTCGGATCGGCAATGCCCAAGGCTTCGGCGGCGACGGCAACCAGGGAGCCGAAAATGACCGGTGCGGCCGCCTGGTCGAAAATCTGGGTCAGCAGGCGATCCGGGTCGCGCATCGGAAACGACGGCACTTCCGCCTCCTTGCCGGCGGTTTGGCCACGCCAGGTCCGATATCCCGTCAGCGCGGCCCCGCCCGCATCCCAAAGCGCGAATCGATCGTCGTGACGTAGCAAATAGCGCAGACGATTTTCGAGGCGGGTGCGGGCGGGCGCACCGGCGCGTAAGCGCAGAAAACAGGAGTTATACACACAGGATGCGATGTAAGCGCGCAGATCTTCGATCGGCTCGGCGCCGCCGGACCGGATGGAGTGAAGACGCGCCGTCACCCGAAGTAAGACGTCCGATTCGGTCTCGGCCGCCTGGTCCTCGCGATCGCAGGTGCGGACGGCGTAGTTCCGCAGCGCACCCCGTGTAATCTCCCGGCACCAGGGTTGGGCGTACTCGGTAAAAAGCCGTTCGAGGGCGAGGCGGGCCGTTTCGTCCGAAGGGGCGTCACACCAGTCACTCAGAAGTTCGCGGGCCGAGGCGTCCGGGTCCGTACCAGTACCGGGGGGCTCGGCCGCGCGGGAGGCAAATCTGTTTCCCGGCACCGATTCGAGTGTACCTATATTAACATTTGTTAAAGGGTAATATGCGGGGTGTTTGGCGATCGGCCACCGTTATCGTACTGCATTCAGTGGCCGCCCTTGCTGCCACCATCCTGCCACAGCGCCTGCAGGATGCGGTAGCAGCCTGGCCGGCTGCTACGACCGTCGAACAACGAGTCGAGATCGAAAAGCGCTTCGGGCCTCTGGACGCGGATTCTTTGCGCGACATCTCTTTCGCCGGCGAAGATCTGCAGAATGCCGGTAAACATGAGGAAGCGCTGCGCAACTTCGAGTTTTGCACGTGGTATGGCCAGCGTGCGAAAGATTACCTGCGCGCGGCCGTGTGCCTGCAACTGGAAGGCGGGCTCGAACGGCTGATCGGCCGGTACGACGACGCCGAAAAGCATTACCGCGAAGCCCTGCAATGGGCCGATCATCCGACGGCGAGCCATCGCATTCCCCTCATCCTCAATAATATCGGCGGTATTTACGTCGCGCAGGCGCGTTACGCCGAAGCCATCGAGACGCTCAACGAAGTGCAGCAGATCAACGCGCGCAATGGGACCCCGCCCGATCCGGCGGCGTATCAGAATCGCGGCGTAGTCTACGGTCTGACTGGCGATCTGGCCAAGGCGCTGGAACAGTTCCTTGTGGCGCAGCGCATCTACGCGGACAAAAAAGACGAGCGCAAAGTCGCGCTCACGCATTACAACATCGGCATTCTGCAGCTCAAACAATCGAACTTCGAAGAGGCGGAAGGAGAAATAGAAACCGCGCTCGCCATTTACCGCAAGTTCGAAGACAAACCGCATGAAGCCCAGGCGCTGAGCGACCTCGGCCGCGTTCGCGACCTGCAGGGCAGAACCGCCGAGGCCCTCGATTTGCTGACGCGCGGCGCCGCGGTGTTGAAGGAAGTCGGGTATCGATCCGGCTACGGCGAGGCGTTGATCAACCTGGGAGATTTCCATCAGTCGCACGGCAACTGGGCGGCCGCCAAAGCCAACTACGAAGAAGCGCAGAACATTTTTGAAGATCTGGGCGACGGCAACGATCTCGGCCTCGCGCTGCGCGGTCTCGGGTTCGTCGCAATCCGCGAAAAACACAGCGCGGCCGCCGTGAAGTACGGTGAGCGCGCGGTGGAAGAGGCGCGCCGCATCGGCGATATCGAAGGCGAGTGGAAAGCCGACGCGCTGAGCGGCATGGCGGCGCGCGCATCCGCCGATCGGACCACGGCGCGGGCGGACTTTCTGCGGGCCATCGAAATCATCGAGAAGCAGCGCGGCGTGGTGGCCGGTGGCGAAATCGAAAAGCAGCGGTTCTTCGAGCAGGCTGCCTATCCGTACGAAGAACTGGCACTGCTGAGCGCGGATGACGGTCCGTTCGCTGCTCTGCAGGCCGCGGAGCGTACACGCGCGCGCACGCTGCTCGACGTAATGGACACCGCGCCCGATCAGATCGAGCAGTTCCTCAGCGCCGATGAACGAAAAGAAGAGAATAAGTTCCGGGCCTCGATGTCGGGCCTGAACGCGCGCATATCCAAAGCCCAGGCGGCTCAGGTCGCCGCGCTGGTGCAGGAGCGCGATGAGCTCTGGCGCTCTTATCGATCGTTTCTCGAGGCCGTCTACGTGCGTAACCCTTCTCTGCGGACGTGGAACGGCTCCGCGCCGCTGCTGAGCGAATCGGACGTGGCGGCGCTCGCAAAGACGCCCGAGACGGCGTTCGTCGAGTATCTGTGCGCGAACGATGAGACGCTGGTTTTCCTGATCACGCGCGGGGCCGATGCGGCCCATCCGCGAATCCAGATGGCGAGAATTCCCGTGGGGCAGATCGCGATGGGCGAGAAGGTCGCGCACCTGCGAACGCTTCTCGAGGACCGCGATCCCGGGTTTCGTGCCGAGGCGCGGGCGCTTTACGGCCTTCTTCTCGGGCCGCTGACCAAAACGGGTTTGTTGCAGAAGAAGCAGATCTGGATGGTTCCCGACGGGCCGCTCTGGCAGATGCCCTTCCAGGCGCTCATCACGCCCGGCGGCAAGTATTGGATCGAGAACGCGAGCATCGCGTTTGCGCCCTCCCTCACCTTCCTGCGCGAGAAAGGCAGGCAGGGTGGGGCGCCGGCCAGCTTTTCAAAAGATCTCGTCGCCTTCGGCGATCCCGCGAGAACCGATACGCCGTCGATTCCTGCGCTGCGCGATCAGGTGAGGCGCATCGCCGCCCTGTATGATCCGGCGCGTACGGAGATCCGTGTCGGCGCCGCGGCCGCGGAGAAGCTGTTTCGCGAAAGCGCCCCGGAGGCGCGCATCATTCATGTGGCCGCGCACGGCATTGTCGACGAACGGAACGCGCTGCATTCACGGATCCTGCTGGCGACCGGCCCGGGCAAAGACGATGGGTGGGTGGAGGCATGGGAGCTGATGCGCATGGGCCTCCACGCCGATCTGGCGGTGCTCAGCGCGTGCGAGACCGGCCGTGGACAGGTGGCCGAAGGCGAAGGAATGGTCGGCCTCACCTGGGCGCTGTTTATCTCGGGGGTCAGGACGTCCGTCGTCAGCCAGTGGCGCGTGGAATCGGAAAGCGCGTCGGAGCTGATGGTGGCGATGCACAAACGGCTGCGGAGCGGACAGCGCCCGTCGGTGGCGTTGCGTGGCGCGATGCTTGAAGTCATGAAAGACGAACGCTTCCGGCATCCGATGTACTGGGCGGCGTTCGTGCCGGTGGGCGCAGATGCGGCGGTCTGGGATTAGCAGATGCGGCTGACAGCCGCCATATCCTCTCTTACCGCAGGATCTTGTAGAGATTGCTGTAGTCGTCGGTCCACGTGCGCAGGCCGTCGATCGGCTTGATTGCCTCGTCGGCGTTGCGGATCTCCGGCTGCTCGAAGAAGCCGGGGCGTGAGCTGACTAACACCCAGTCGGATGCGGCGATTTCCTTGTCGTCATCGGCTTCGAGACTGACCATCATCGCCTGCTTGCCGCTTTCGGCGGCGGCCAGAGCAACCACCGGCCCGAGATCCAGATACTTATTGGAAACGTGCACGGCCAGAACGCCGTTCGGCCTGAGATGGCGCCAGTAAAGCGCGTAAGCTTCGCGCGTCAGCAGGTGCACCGGAATCGCGTCGCCTGAGAACGCATCGACGGCAAGCACGTCAAACTGCTTCGACGGCTCGCGCTCGAGCGAAAGCCGCGCATCGCCGAGCACGACTTCGTTCTTTGCCGTGCAATTCCGCAGGAAGCGGAACTGGGTCCGCGCGATGTGCAGCACGAGTGGATTGATGTCGTAAAAAGTGTAGTTGTCGATCGGACGCCCGTAGACAGCGATGGTGCCCGCGCCGAGACCGATAACGCCTACATTGATTCCGCCGCTCTGCTGCAGGCTGGAAATGGCCAGCCCGACGCCGGACTTCTTCGCGTAATACGTGGTGGCGAAATTCTCATATTGAGGGAGCAGGAATTCTTCGCCGTGGTCGATCGTGCCGTGGCGGAGGGTCCGGACGCCCCCCATGGGGCTGCCGCCGTCCTCGTCATAGACGCGCAGCGCGCCGTAGAAATTGCGCGCCAGCACGCGCGAGTTGCGCACGTTATTGAACGTGTCTTTGGCGAGGAAGCCGGCTATGCCGACGGCGATGCCCGCGGCAAGCACGAAGGTCACGAAGCCCTCCAGCGATTTTCCATCGTTTGCCGCCGCTCCGGCGCCGCGCAAAATCACATAAGCGGCAATCAGGCCGGCGATGGCGAAGAGCACGGGTGAGTCGTAAGCGGCGGTCAGGAAAGGCGCCTTGAAAAACGCCGGCGCGCCCGCCTTTGCCGCCGCGAGGCGCAGCACGATGTAGAGCACCAGCGAGAGCGTGAGAACACCGATAACAACCTTGTCGTAAGGTTCGGAGAGGAACTCGGCCTTATTGATCGCCGCGCTGCTCGCCTTGCCGCGCTCCCGCCACAGCAGGTAGACGAGCATGAATGCGGTCAGCGAAACCACGATGGGCAGATCGTAGAGTCCATTCAGAAGATACGGCGCAATGAAACCGATCAGAAGGCCCCCGGCCGCGCCGCCGACCGAGACCATCAGGTAAAACGACGTCAGATACTGAGGCGCCGGCCGGCTGCGCGCCACTTCCCCGTGGCAAATCATGAAGAGGATGAATAACGCCACACTGAAGAACCCGACCGCGAGCTTCAGGTTGCCGATATCGCTTTCCGTCGAGATCGCGTAGGCGACCGACGGGATGGTCACCGCGCCCAGCCGGATGAACAGCCAGCGCCAATACCAGCGGTCGCTGTCGAAACACAGGATGAAACTCAACAGATAGAGGCTCAGCGGCAGCACCCAAAGGAACGGAATGGCCGCGATGTTCTGCGTCAGATGGTTGGTGACGGCGAGCAGCAGGGCCGACGCGCACGCGGCCAGGCCCATCCAGACGAAACGGTCCGACCACGTGGGCGGCGCGGCGGGTGTGGCGGCTGCTGCCGCAGCCGGTGCATGCGTGTCGCGGGCCATCCACGCGACCGTGGCGCAGACCAGCACGAACGCGGCGTAGGAGAGCGACCACATCCACGCCTGTTGTCCGCTGGTCAGATAGGGCTCGACGAAAATCGGATACGTCAGCAGCCCGAGCATCGACCCCGCATTCGACAGCGCGAAAAAGCGGTACGGCATGGCGCCGCCGTTCGAGCGCGAATACCACGATTGCAGCAGCGGGCTCGTCGACGCGAGCAGAAAATACGGCAGTCCGACGGTGGCGGCGAGCAGCCCGAGAATGCGCAGCAGCGGGTCCTCCACGCCCTGCGGCTTCCACCACGCGGAAGGCAGGATCGGCAGCGACAGGAAACTCAGCGCGAGCAGCGCGAGATGGATGAACGTCTGCTGGCGGCCGGCGCGTCCGTTGACCCAGTGCGCGTAGGCGTACCCGCCGAGCAGCGCGACCTGGAAGAAAAGCATGCAGGTGGTCCAGACCGCGGCTGACCCGCCGAACCACGGCAGGATGAGCTTCGCGATGAGCGGTTGGACCTGAAAGAGCAGAAATGCGCCCAGCAGAATCGTGAGCGCGAACAACGCGGCGGGGACCTTTGGTCTATTGTGTGGCGCGCACAACGGCCCTTCGGCCTGTGCGCTATTTGTATGCTGCAATTCCTGTTACCCGTTCTCCAATCACCAGTGCGTGAATGTGGTCGGTGCCTTCATAGGTCTTGACCGTCTCGAGATTACACAAGTGACGCATTATAGGATACTCGTCGGTGATTCCATTTGCGCCAAGCAGATCGCGGCTGAGGCGCGCACATTCGAGCGCCATTGCAGTGTTGTTGCGCTTCAGCATGGAGATGTGAGCGGGTTCAAGCTTACCCGCGTCCTTTAGCCTCCCGCAGTGCAGGGCGAGGAGCTGCGCTTTGGTGATTTCGGTGATCATCCACGCGAGCTTTTCCTGCACCATCTGGTGGCTGGCGAGCGGACGATTTTCGAACTGCTTCCGCAGTGTCGTGTAAGCACGAGCTGTTTCGTAGCAATCCATCGCGGCGCCGATCACGCCCCAGCCGATGCCGTGGCGCGCCTGCGAGAGGCAGGAGAGCGGCGCCTTCAGTCCTTTGGCGCCAGGAAGCATGGCTGAGTCGGGCACCTCACAATCAGCGAACGAGAGGCTCGACGTCACCGATGCTCGCATCGACCATTTGCCGTGAATTTCTGACGTGGAAAACCCCTTCGTGCCGCGCTCCACGAGAAAGCCGCGGATACCTTCGTCCCCGGCGCGCGCCCACACCACTGCCACATCCGCGATCGAGCCGTTGGTGATCCACGTCTTTTCGCCGTTGAGGACCCAGCCGCCGTTCCTGCGGACGGCATGGGTGGTCATACCCGCGGGATTCGATCCGAAACCCGGCTCGGTAAGCCCGAAGCACCCAATGGCATCACCCGATTGCAGTCGCGGCAGCCAGCTCGCCTTCTGTTCGTCGGAGCCGTACTCAAGGATCGGATACATCACCAGCGCGCCCTGCACGGAAACAAAGCTGCGGAGCCCGGAATCGCCCCGCTCCAGCTCCTGCATGATCAGACCGTATTCGACGTTACTCATACCGGCGCAGCCGTAGCCGTGAAGGTTCGCGCCGAGGAAGCCCAGCTCCGCCATCTCCCGGACGAGCTCGCGGGGAAAGCGCCCGTCGCGGAAACAGTCGCGAATCAAAGGCAAAACGCCCTCGTCGACGTACCGCCGGGCGGTTTGGCGGACCATGAGCTCCTGTTCGGAGAACTGCGCGTCGATCAGCAGATAGTCCACGCCGCGAAAAGCCACCAGACCAGTTTAAGGCGGGGAGCGGTTTCGCCGGCAGGCACTGAAGTTTTTCGCCGAACCGGCCGATAGAGAAGCATGTTCTCGACGACAATCGAGCGATTCAAAGCATTTATGGGATGGCTGAAGTTGCCGCCGCCCGGACCGATTCATCCCGCCGTTGCCGACTGGGTGACCGGGCTCGCCGTTGATGCCGATAGTTTTACGCGGGATTTGTGCGAACTCCGGGACGCGCTTCGCCTGGCCCCGGCCGTTACAGATTCAACGAAACCCTCTCGCCTAACTGATCGCTGACGGCGTCTTCGATCAATCGGCCGAGCGAGCGTCCGTCCGGGAGCTGGAAGACACGGGATGTTTCGTTCCAGTCGAGCTTGAAACTCTGCACGCGCGCGGAAACCCAGATTTGTCGTACGGGCGAGTTCGGGCTGACGACGAATTTCGCAGGCGGGTCGTCGAACTCGACGGTCAGGGCGCCCTGGTTGCGATCGACTTCGAAGTCGTGCTGGTCTGACGCCTTTTCGAGCGCGCGCTGCAGCACTCTCAGGGCTTCATCGGATTGTTTGCGGAATTCATTCTCGTCCATCATTGGTCGTTCTATTGGGGGTTCCTGATCGAGAGACCGGTGAGTGCGAGGGTCATGCCGATCACGATCACCACTGTAGTCCACGCCACCACGTTATACGCCCGCGGATTCACCCACTCCTTCATCAGGCTCTTCCGGTTGATCAGCACCACCATGAAAATCAGGATCACCGGCAGCAGCATTCCGTTCAGCACCTGGGAGAGCAGGATCATCTGCACCATCGAGAATCGCGGAACGAGGACAATCCCCGCGCCTACCGCGATGAGCAGGGTGTAGAGCCAGTAAAAGACGGGCGCCTCGCGCCAGCGGAAGTTGACGCCCGACTCGAAGCCCAGCCCCTCGCAGACCGTGTAGGCCGTCGATAGCGGCAGGATACACGCGGCAAAGACCGAGGCATTCAACAAACCGGCGCTGAAAAGAATGAACGTGTAATCCCCGAATGGCTTCAGGGCCAGCGCGGCTTCCTGCGCGCTTTGAATGTCGGTCGGATGATCGCGATAAGCGCCGGCGCACGCCACGATGATGAAGAACGCGATCACCGACGTCATGATGCAGCCGACGATCACTTCGACGCGCGACTCCCGGTATTCTTTCGCCGTGATGCCCTTTTCGACGACGGCCGCCTGCAGGTAAAACTGCATCCATGGCGCAATGGTGGTTCCGACCATCGCGATGAGCATGGCGATATAGCCGCTATCCAACATCAGCTTCGGGCGGACGCTGTAGATCATCGCTTCTTTCCAGTCGGGCTTCACGAGCACGCCCGCGATGACGTAGGCGACATAGATGACGCACGCGAACAGAAAGACTTTCTCAACGCTCTGATAGTTCCCCTTGACCGCCAGGAACCAGACCGCGACGGCGGCAATGGGCACCGAGATGAACTTGCTGACGTGGAACAGTTCCAGCGACGTGGCGACGCCGGCGAATTCCGCCATGATGTTGGTCAGGTTGAGGAACACCAGCAGAATCATGACGAAGAACGTCACGCGCAGCCCGAACTCCTCGCGGATCAAATCAGAAAGCCCCTTGCCTGTGACGGCGCCCATTCGCGAGCACATTTCCTGTGTGACGATGAGCGTGATGGTGATCGGCAGCAGCGTCCAAAGCGGCAGGTAAAGCCAGCGAGCCCCCGCCTGCGAGTACGTGTAGATGCCGCCGGAGTCGTTGTCGACCACGGCGGTGATGAAGCCGGGTCCGAGCACCGCGAGAAAGACCAGAATGTGTTTCCTGATCCGGACGAGGGATTCTGTCATGCCTGCGCGCTTTCGGCGTTTAGCGTTGCCTGAGCACCGAGATTACATCGTCTGCTGTGATCACGCCCGCGAGCCCGCCGTCGTCATCCAGCACCGGGAGCGCCAGCAGATTGTACTTGTCGAAGAGTTCGGTGACCCGGTTCTCCTTCTCATCCGCCTTCGTCGAGATGAGCGGCTCGGTCGCGAGCTCGCGCAGCACGCTCGCGCCATCGGCCAGGAATAAGCGGGCGAGCGGAACGGCGGCGGTGATCCTGCCGGCCGCGTCCGCAAGGAAAAGGGCGTGTGTGTTCTCGAGCAGGTTCTCGTGCTCGCGCAGGTTCAGCATCGCGTCAGCCAGGGTGGTGTCCTCCCGCAGCACGATGGCTTCCGTGTTCATCATGCCGCCGGCAGTGCCTTCGTCGTATTCGAGAAGCTCTTTCACATCCGACTGCGGCTGGTTCTCCATTTCATCCAGGATTTCGGCCGACGTTTCATCTTCGAGCTCGGAAAGCGCATGGGCCGCTTCGTCGGGCGACATTTCCTCCACGATGTCGGCTGCCACTTCGGGCTCGAGAGCTTCGAGGATGCTCGCCTGCATCTTCGGGTCGATCTCCGACAGCGCTTCGGCCGCCACTTCGCTGTCCATCGTTTCGAAGATGGCCTCGCGCTCGGCGGGTCCGAGTTCTTCGACGATGTCGGCGAGATCGGCCGGATGCAGGCGCTCCAGCTTGTCGTTGGAAATGTTGAGCCGCAGCCGCCGCAGCGGATCGGCTTCGACGATATTGCAGAATTCCCAGCGGATCGAATTCGGCGAAATTGGCCGCTGCAGCTTCCGCACCCAGCGCGGCGGCACGATGCCCTGGCAGAGCCGGCGCAGGATGCTGCGCATCCCGACGTCGACTTCGAGAATCATCAGCGACTCGTGCGGGTCGTGGTTCTTTTCGAGGCTGATATCGGTCACCCGCACGACCTTGCGGCCGTTGACGTCGATGATCTGCTGGTCGAGCAGGTCGCGGGAGATCCGCAGCATGTATTCGTCGGAGTGATAGGGGTAGAGCTTTTCGTTGCTGAGCTGAATGCCGTCGAGCGAGATGGTGGAAATCTGGTCGTAGCGGACCGACAACCAGGACGATCCAGCGCCGACGAGATAACGATCGATGCGCGCCGGATGAATCAGAGGGACGAGCGCGGCGTCACGAACGCGGCCGATCAGGCGCTGCTTCAGGTCGTAGACCGGCAGACCGATCAGGTCCGTGAAGTAGAAGAAGTTCTCCGCCATGAATAAATCCCGTTCGATTCGTCGCGTCTGACATATCGCCAACGTCCGAACGCGGGCGCCGCCGGGTGAGCGGCGGAGCAGCGGAAGAGCGCATTTCTACTGCGGTTTACATCGGGTTCGGACGGCTGCTTTCAATATGCCCCACCGGCGCGTCATGAGGCAAGCAGGAAAATCGTTTCGCCGAAAGGGCGCAGGGAACGCGAAGGAAGTCCGGAATTCTGTTACCGGATTTGTATCGAGTACGGCATCATGCGCAGCATGCCGCCGCGCATCCAGACGCGCAGGCCGGCATTGTGCCATGCTTCACCGACGGGTCCGAGGCCGACGCCTGAAAACACGGCGCGCGCGCGGGCTTCGGCCTCCGCATCGCCGGATGAGCGGAAGAGCACGTCGAAAATGCTGCGTTTCCCGGGGTAAAGGACGAGGCTCACCTTGTTGCCGGAGGGGATATGCGCCTTCGCTTTCAGCAACTCAATGGCGCGGTCGATCCCGCCGAGTTCATCCACCAGGCCATTCGCTTTGGCCTGATCGCCCAGCCAGACGCGGCCCTGCGCCAGGGGTTCGATCACCGATACCGGCTTGTGGCGGGCAGCGGCCACTTTACCGACGAAATCCTCATAGTCGGAATCGATTCCTTCGACGAGCTTCTTCCGCTCGGGCTCGGTGAGCGATTCGTAATCTGACTCGATGCGGGCAAAGCGGCCCCGGCTGACAAAATCCTTCGTGACGCCGAGTTTGTCGTAGAGCCCGTGCAGATTGGGTTTACCAAACACGACGCCGATCGATCCCGTCTCCGTGCCCGGGTAGGCCACGATCGTATCGCCCGTCATCGCCATGAAGTATCCGCCCGAGGCCGCAGCGTCGGACATCGAAATCACCACCGGCTTCCGCTTGCGCAGCTCGTTCATGGCCCGCCACATCGCGTCCGACGCGATGGCGTCGCCGCCGGGGGAATCGATCCGGACGATCACGCCTTTCAGATTCTTGTCATTCCCCACGCGCGCGAGGATTTTGTTGAAGGGTTCAGCCTCGAGCCCGTCGTCGCTCGCCGAAGAATCGGGATCGCCGCGCGTAATGGACCCTTCCGCGGCGATGAACGCGATGCGATCGCCGGAGCCGCCTCCCCCGGTGTTATCCGGTGCGTTGACGTACTCCCGTTCGGTCGTCTTTTTCAACTCGGACTGGTGAAGCTGATTCCTGAGCTCGCCGAACGTCTCGTCTTCATAACGCAGTTCGTCGACCAGCCCTTTCGCCTTCGCCTGCTTTGCGAGGAACGGGCCTTCATCGATCGTGGCGCGGACCGCCGCGGGATCCTGTCGGCGGCCTTTCGCGATAGTGTTCACCAGATCGCCGAAAATGTCGTCGGCGAGGCTCGACATCACTTCGTTGGTTTCCGGACTCATATTGGCCCGGGTGAACATATCGCCGAAGTCTTTGTATTTGCCGGCGTGCTCTACGTCGACGTGCACGCCCAGCTTGTCGAGCGTATTTTTGAAATACAGCAGCTCGAAGGCGATGCCTTTGACGTCGAGCACATCGGTCGGCGACATGTAGATCTTCGAGCAGGCCGAAGCCATGTAGTAGTCGCGCACGGAAGGATTCTTCAGGTATGCGATGAGCGGTTTACCCGATTGGCGGAACTGCTCCAGATCCGCGCGGATCTCCTGCATTTTGGCCCATCCGACACTCGTCCCAGAAGGCTCAAATACCACGGCTTTAATGCGCGGATCGGCGGCGGCGTGGCGCAGCATGGCCCAGATGTTCTCGACGGTCAGCGGCGTGTGCTGCTGCAGCAGTGGGATCGAGATGTCGACCGGCGGCCGCTCGGGAGCATCGCCGTTGAGATGGAGCACCAGCGTCGACCCGTCCGCGATGGTTGGCGCTTTGGTTCGCAATGACGCCACAGCGAAGACGCCGATAACGAGAATCAGGACGGTCAGAACCGCGCCAATCAGCAGGCCGAGCAGGAATTTGCCCATGGAACTCCTTCGTCCGAACGTATCACGCCCGTGATCAGTAATGCTGCAGGCGGCCTGCCAACCGTTGAACTTACTTCCTGAATACCGTCCTGATCTTGTCTTCGAGACGCTGGAGCAGCCCTTTTTTCGCGGCTGGTTTTTCCGCGGGAAGGCCGGTGGAGGGCTCCGGCGCCGCTATTTCCTGCTCCGCCGTCCTCTCGCACGGTTTCTCTCCGGCCGGGCGCACGGCATTTCCGATAAGGGTGTACATCTTCCGCACACGCGCGCCGTCATCTCGCTCAAGACACACGGAGAATTCCCCTGTCTTCGCGAGAACAGGGAAGTAGCCGACCTCCCGCCGCTGGATGTAGGCCGTTTCATAGCGATGATGGCGCAGGCTCCAGGTGAATACCCGATAGCCGTCGAAGTCGTGGTCCTCGCCGAGTTGCTCGGAGGTCGTCCACAGCCAGATGTCCTTTTTCACATCGCCGTCAGGGATTTTGCCCAGCGAGAAATAGGACGTGATCCGGCGGCCTTCGGCGTATTGTGCAACCTCGTCGGGAATCATGAGGTAGAGGCCGCTGGTGAGCACCCAACCGCTCTGGCCCGCTTCGGTGCGGATCAACGTCCAGTCGTCGCTTGGACCGCGCGGCGTCTCGACCGGCGGGGCCGATTCGCCCATCTTCGAAAGGGCCAGCCAGTCCGCCGGCGGGGGCGGCGGGGCGGGGGCGGGCGGCACCGGATATTTCGACGGCTTCTCCTTCGCCTTCTTCCGCTCGATTTTTGGTTTCGGGGGTATGAGTTCGCGTTTTGCCGCGGGCGCGCCGCGCAGCGTGACTTTGTGCGCGATTACCTCCACCCGCTCATGCTCCTTCATCTGCACGAAGCTGGGGGCCTGACGTGAGGGCTCGGAATGGACATTCAGGTTGCCGAACGTAGTTGCGATTCCCTGTGCAGGCATGCCGGCCGCTTCTTTGGCGAGCGCGCGCAGCCGATTCATCTGAGCGGTGTCGAGGAGTTCCCTGTCGCTTACCCAGCCCGCGGTTCCCTTCGGCGTCCGCACCTTGTACCAGCGGCGGCGCTGCCCGACGATATCGAGTGGGTCACCGTGGTGGGCGATCGCCACGACGGGCGATCTGGAATCGATTTCCTGATGGAGATTGAGCGATGCTGGCCCGGCGAAGGCGTGTCCGATGACGGGGTCTGCCGGGGGCTTCGAACTGCAGCCGGAGAGAACTGCGAAGGCGATGAGCGCGAAACAAGCGGACAAGCCGAAGGTGCGTGGTGCGCGTTTCAAGCAAGCGCACAGGCCGAAGGTCCGTTGTGCGCGTTTCAAGCAAGCGCACAGGCTGGAGGGCCGTTGTGCGCGGTCAAAAAAGGAACGCGCGGGGGTGGTCACAGGAGATCGAGTGCCCTGCTTCGAGCTTAGCAGGGTGCGGTAAAGAGGCCCACTAAAGGGCGGGCGCGTCGTTCAGCACTGCCCGGACTTTCTTCTCGAGCTGGTCCATCGTGAATGGCTTCACCAGGAGTGAGTATCCCTTCTCGACGACGTAGCGCTGCACAACCTGTGTGCCATCGAAGCCGGACATGAACAGCACTTTGATGCCGGGCTTCAGGGCCGCGATCTCGTCCGCGATCATCGGTCCGCTCATGCCGGGGGCAACGACGTCCGTCAGAAGAAGATCCGTGTGCGGATTATTTCTGAACAGCCGAATCGCGTTTTCTCCGCAGTCAGCGCTGAGAACAGAGTATCCGTTCCGCGTCAGCATGGCCGCCACCAGCTTCCGAATCTCGGGCTCATCATCAACCACGAGGATTGTCTGCTTTGCTTTATCTGACATTTAACTGATAACTGACTTTTTGCTGAAGCGATTCTACTTGAGCAGTGTCTGCTGAGAGCGTGATGGCAATAAAAAACAGTACCAGTACGGTGCTCTCCTTCACCGAATTCTTAGCTGCAGGGATGCGGCGTAACGAAATGAGCGGGTGCACTTCACTTCTGGTACGCTGAAGGGGCTTCAGTTGCACGTTGGCGTAGTCACCAGAAGCGGTGACTACTGGGAAGCTGGTGAGAATCCAGCACGGCCCCGCCACTGTAAGCGCCGAGGACCCGCTCTTCGTCAATCTTGACGAGGCCACTGTCCCCCACGGGATGGGAAGGCGAGCGAAATCCGATGACGCGCAAGTCAGGAGACCGGCCGCGTGATTCCGGAACGCTCTCGCAGTTTGGGAGATCAATCCGGAAAAAATGCAGAAGCGGAAAGGACGGCAGCTCAGGGCTGCCTGATATGAAACTTCAGACACCATTCATGGCGATGGTGAAGACGTTTGCGTCTTCACGTTTATTCAGCGAGCGCCGCCGATCCGGCTGGCGGATTGTTGCCGCGCTGATGCTCCTGGTACCCGCACTGCGCGGCGCGGAAATTCAGGGAACCGTTTACGATCCGGCACGCCAGCCGATCGCCGGCGCGCAAGTAGCCGCGTTCACCGAGACCGGCGTGATCGCCACTCAGATAACCGACGATCGCGGGCACTTCGATTTCAACGTCTCGCCGCTGTTTGAGAACTATCAGCTTCGTGTCACCGCGCCCGGATTCCGTATGGTCACCCTCGCGCCCGGCGCATCCAGCATCCAACTGCAGATCGCGCCGCGGGAAGATTCCGTGCGAGTCGCCGCATCGGCCATCGATGTTCCCGCCGAGCAGCAGGGCACCAGCGTGAGCGTCGTGACCAGTCAGGAGATTCGGCAGCGCAACGAAGCGCATGCCGTCGATCTGTTACGCGAGCTTCCTGGCATGGTTATTTCGCAGAACGGCGGCGCCGGAAGTGTCGCCGATCTCTTCGTCCGCGGCGGCGATTCGAAGTACAACCTCGTGCAGTTGAACGGCATCCCGATCAACACTTTCTACTTCGGCGGGCTCTACGACTTCTCGCGCATTCCATCTGATTTCATCTCCCAGATCGATGTCGCGCGCGGACCGCAGTCGGCAGTCTATGGGTCTTACGCGATCGGCAGCGTGGTGAACTTCGTGACGCGCTCGCCGGAAAACGGTCCGGCGCTGGATCTCGTCGCCGAAGGCGGCACGCACGATGAGAATCGCTTCGCGGCGAGCGGATCGGCGCTCGAACATGGCTGGGGCATGGCGGCGTCGCTTTCGAGCTTTCTCGCCAACGGGCCGGTGCTCAATGCCGATTCGCGCAACGACAACGTGTTCCTCTCGGCGGAGCACCGCTGGCGCACGCAAAGGCTTTTCGCTTTCGGGAACTTCAACTCGGCGGATGCGGGTGAACCGGGCGCCTACGGCTCGAATCCAAAAGGATTTTTCACCGGCATCGACCTCGCGAGCCGCGAGAAGAACAACACGTCGACTTACGGCTTCCATTACCAATACGACATCACGGACCACTTCCGGCAGGATGTCTACGGCGGCTTCTTCCTCGATAACGATCTCTTTATCAGCCCGTTCGGGACCAGCTTCAACAAGGACATTCGGGGGCACGCGGAGGCGCGCGAGACGTTGAGCATCGCCCACTTCTGGACGCTCGCCGGGGGCTTCGCTTTCGATCGCGAGGAAATGAAGAACACCTTCGTCACCGACAACAGCTTCCGCAGTTTTCCGCTGCGGCGCGACAACGAAGGCATCTATCTCGATAACCACTTCACGATCGGGCGGAATCTGTTCATCAATGCCGGTCTGCGCGAGGAGATTTATCAGATGCCCGACGTGCCGGCATTCAATGTCAGCTTCGGCACGCGGCCCGCGTTCCCCGCGCGCACGTATTCGAAGCTCGATCCGAAACTTTCGGCAGCGTGGATGCTGCAGGGCGGCGTGCGGCTGCACGCGTCCTACGGAACGGGGATTCGTCCGCCGGGAGGCTCGGACCTTGCTTTCACCGACAATCCCGCATTGAAAGCGGAGCGCACGGAAAGCTACGACGTCGGAATCGAGGAGCAGTTCCTCAACGGCCGCGCCTCCATCGACACAACGTGGTTTCATAACCGCTATAAGGACCTGATTGTCGGGCTCGGCGGGTCGCTCGCGAAGCTCTCGCTCTACCAGAGCGACAACGTGTCGAATGCCCGCGCCGAAGGTGTGGAGATGACGGGGCGCTTCCGCCCGGTGTCGTGGATTTCGCTGAACGTGAACTACACATGGCTCGACAGCGAAGTGCTGGGGCTGAACGGCGGCGCCGGACTCGTGCAGCAGTATTTCTATCTGGGGCAGCCGCTGATCCGCCGGCCGAAGCAATCCGGCGGGGCCGTTGCGACGGTGCATTATGGGCGCATCGACGCGAATCTCTACGGCTACGCGCGCGGGCGCTCGCTCGACGTAGAACCGAACTTCGGCGCCTCGGGCGGTGAGTTCTGGAATCCCGGCTACACAAACGTTGGCATCAATTTGAACTATCGAGTGCGTGGCAATCTGACGGCCTACGTGAACCTGCGCAATGCGCTCAACCGGCGGTACGAGGAGATCTACGGGTTTCCGGCGCCGCTGCTCAACGTGGTGGCCGGTCTGAAGTGGAGTCTCGCGAGATCGCGATGAGCGTCCATAATATGAGCGTGTCAGCCTTTGACGAACCGCGGCTCGCCATTAACCGCGTCTACACGCGCCGCGGCGATGCCGGCGAGACCAGCCTCGCCGGCGGCCAGCGCATCGCCAAGAACGGTCTCCGCATCGAAGCGTACGGCACGATCGACGAGCTCAACAGCTTCATCGGACTGGCGCGCGAGTCGGCCAGCGAACTGCCCGAGCTCGGCGTCATTCTCCGCCGCGTGCAGCATGAGCTCTTCAACCTCGGCTCCATCCTCGCTACGCTGCCGGAGGATGTGCATCCGAAACAAGCCCGCATCACCGCCGCCGAAAGCACGCAACTCGAGCGCGAAATCGATCGCATGAACGAAGGCTTGCCGGTTCTAAGGTCCTTCGTGTTGCCGGGCGGGTCGCGGCTCAATGCGGAGCTCCACATCTGCCGGACGATTTGCCGCCGCGCCGAGCGCACCTGCGTCTCTCTGGCTGCGGCGGAAACAATCGACGGCGAAATCCTGAAATACCTTAACCGCCTCAGCGACGCTCTCTTTGTGTGGAGCCGCTGGGCGAGCCACCAGCTCGGCATCCCGGAGACGCTTTGGGAGCCGAACGAAGCCGCGTCCGCACGGGACGCAAATCAAGCGATAACATAAGGAATCATCACCATGCAGAACCAGAATCAATCGCGGCCAATGACCTTCGCACTGACCGTGCTCAGCGCGCTCGGGCGTCTTCTCCCGCATGCGCCCAACGTGACGCCGCTTGGCGGCTCGTGCCTCTTCGCCGGCTCGCGCCTTTCCGGCATCTGGGCGTATCTGCTGCCGCTCGCTGTGATGATCGCGACGGACCCGATCGTCGGCCACGCCGGCGGCGCGCACAGCGGCTATACGCTGGGGTCGCCACTCATCTACGCCTCATTCATGGTCAATGTCTGGATCGGCAGGCACATGCTGCGCCGCGTCACGGCCATGCGCGTTGGCACCGCCGCGTTCATCTGCAGCCTGCAGTTCTTCGTACTGAGCAATTTCGCCGTGTGGTTCGCGGGCGTGTTCAGCGCCAGCCCCTACTACGCCTCGAACGTCAGCGGACTCATCACCTGCTATGCCGAAGCGCTGCCTTACTGGGGGCGGACGCTCGCAGGCGACCTCTTCTATTCGGCCGCCATCTTCGGGATCTATGAGCTGCTGACCCGCCGCGCCGCCGCACGCCAACACGCAGTCGCTTGAGTTCCCGCCGTATCGTTTCCCTGCTTTCGAGCGCAACCGAGATGGTCTATGCGCTCGGGGCGGGCGATTTGCTCGTGGGGCGATCGCATGAATGCGATTACCCCGCTGCCGTCCGCGCGCTGCCGCCGTGTACCAAACCCCTGATCGATGTCGACGCGGATAGCCGCGAGATCGATCGGCAGGTGAAAGACTCCGCCCGCAGCGCCTTGTCGATTTACGAAGTCTTCGATGACGTGCTGGAGCGCCTGCAGCCGACGCACATCCTGACGCAGGTGCAGTGTGACGTCTGCGCGGTCAGCCTGCGGGATGTGGAACAATCCATCGCGCTCCGGCTGGCCAGCGCACCCACCCTCGTGGCTCTGAACCCCGCCTCGCTGGCGGACATTTGGGATGACTTCCGCCGTGTCGCCGCTGCGTGCGGCGTCAGCGCCGAACCTCTGATCGCGGAACTCCGGAACCGCATGCCGCACACGCGCGGCGCCGCCCGACCGAGCGTGGCCTGTATCGAATGGATCGAGCCGCTCATGGCCGCCGGCAACTGGACTCCCGAGCTGATCGATCTCGCGGGCGGCGTCGACGTTTTCGGCAAGGCCGGCGTCCATTCCCCATGGATCAGATGGGAGGATCTGGTGGCGCGCGATCCCGACGTCATCATCGTGGCGCCTTGCGGCTTCGATCTGGCGCGGACGCGCGCCGAAATGCATTGGCTGCGTGACCGGTCTGGGTTCGCCGGGCTGAAGGCTGTGCGCAATGGCCGATTGTTTCTCGCGGACGGCAATCAGTATTTCAATCGGCCCGGTCCGCGTGTCGCCGAAACCTATGAAATTATCGCCGAAATGCTTCATGCACCGGCGACATACACGTATGGCCACGGCTTTCCGCCAGCCGTATACTCTAGATACGGCGATCCACATAAGGATCACGCAGTGGGGCTGTGAGGGAGGGACTTTATGTCCAGCAAGATCGTTAAGGGGCTCGCGATAGCCGCGGGTACCGGCCTCGCGATTGGGTTGGGGAACAGTCGGCACCGCCCCGACATCCCCACGACTCCTTCCGATGCGCAGGCGCCCGAATCCATGCCGGAAGCAGACCCACTGGAAGAACGCCTCGGCAGCATCGAGACTCGCCTGAGTGCGGTGGAATCCCGTCCCGCCCCCTCCATTGAGCCCGCGAAGATCGCCGAAATCGAGGATCGCTTCGAGCGCCAGAATCGGGACATTATGGCGCTGCGCATCCAGATGGCGGAGACGCGCGAAAAGGTTGCTGCCGTGGCGAATGTCGTCGAAAGGCAGTTCGCGGATACAGCGAAGCGGGTACCGGCGATGGTGGAATCGGTAATCGCCTCGTATGCCGGCAATCTGCGCAGCAGTCTCACGGCGGAGATTCAGCAATCGGTCGACGCCAGGCTCCAGAGCTTTGAGCGCACGATCGACAATAAAGTCTCCGCGCGCGTGGCGGCTCTTGAGAAGGCGCTGGTCGATCAGTCCGGTGTGATTTCCGCGCTGAGCCAGCGGGCGCTCGATTCCGACGCCAACCTGCAGCGCCTCATCTCGGCAGTGGAAAGGCTTTGTGAGCGGGCGGAAGGCCGCAGCCCCGCCCCCACTGCCGCCGCGACACGTGAGGAGGTTCCCTTCGAACAGCATCTGGGGGATGCCCTGAAGCGCCCACCCGCGCCGCCGGCGCCAGGCTTCCGGCCGGAGTTTGCGAAGGAAGATGACGAACGCCGCCCGCGTCACCGCCTCAGCGGCTACCGGGGGTTATAAGCTCTCTTTTTCAGGCCGAAGCTGCCGAAAGTTTTTCCAGCGCGGCTTCATCCAGCCTGAGGTCGCCTGCCGTCGCAAGATCCGCCAGTTGCTTCTCATTGGTCGCGCTCGCTATCGGAGCCGTGATGCCCGGCTGCGCGATCAGCCATGCCAGCGCCACGCTCGCCGGTGAAACGTTGTAGTCCGCCGCCACCGCATCCAGCGCCGCCAGCACCTTCCGGCCGCGTTCATTGACGTATTTCCCCACCATGCCCGCCCGCGCCTTGCCCTGCATATCCGCTTCGCTGCGGTACTTGCCGGTGAGGAAACCGCCTGCCAGCGAGAAGTACGGGATTACGCCGATGCCGGACTCCGCCACGAGAGGCGCGAGGTCGGATTCATAACCCGCGCGCTCCATCAGGTTGTAATGCGGCTGGAGCGTTTCATACGCGGCGAGGCCTTTACTCTTGCTGACAGCCAGCGCTTCGCGCAGCCGCGTGCCGGAATAATTGGAAGCGCCGATGAATCGCACCTTGCCCTGTTTCACGAGGCGGGAGAAAGCCTCAAGGGTCTCGTCGAGCGGCGTCTTGTCGTCGTCCTTGTGGGATTGATAGAGATCGATGTGGTCGGTCTGCAGCCGGCGCAGAGACGCTTCGACGGCCTCGGCGATGTACTTTGGCGCAAGACCCTGCCTGCCGTCGCCCATATCCATGCCGACTTTAGTCGCAATGATGACGCTGTCGCGCGTGCCGCCGCGCGCAAACCACTTGCCGATGATGGTTTCCGATTCGCCGCCGGTGTGGCCAGGAATCCATCGCGAATAAACATCGGCAGTATCGATGAAGTTGAGGCCGGCATCGAGGGCCGCGTCGAGCAGGCGGAACGATGCCGCTTCATCGACGGTCCAGCCAAAGACGTTGCCGCCCAGCATGATGACGGGAACATCCAATCCTGTGTGGCCCAGTTTTCGTTTCTGCAAGCGCGGAGCTCCTGCTATTTCTTCGCTGCGATCAGCTTTTTCAGCAGCGCCGCCGTGCTCTCGTGGACGTCGCCTGTGGTGTGATCGAACCCCAATCCACCTAACTGGCCCATTGCGGCATCGAGCGGCGTCAGGCCCTTTTGGTCCTTCGCGTCGAGCTTCGCGCCGTGGTCGGCGAGATACTGGACAACCTCGTCCCAGCCCTTTTGCGCGGCGCCGTGCAGCGCGGTATCGCCGGCAGTATCCGCGGCGTTGACATCCACGCCCGCTTTGAGACAGATCTCGATCGCGTCGATCGCTTCCTTCTCGGTCTTTTTGCGGCCGACGGCGTCTTCTTCTTTGGTGCCGAGCCCCGCGGCGGCCATCAGCGGATTGATCCCGCTGCGCGTGGCCAGCTTCGCGTCCGCGCCCTTGGCAATCAACAACGCCATCACTTCGGCGTCACCGGCTTTCGCGGCCCGCACCATTGCTGTCGTGCCGGTCGTCAGCATCGTGTCGTTGCCGCGATCGACTTTGGTCCGGTAGGGCTGTTGCGTCTTGAGCTGCATGTTGACCGACGCGCCGTGCGCGAGCAGCGACTTGATCAGGTCGAGGCTGGTCGCATCGTTGTGCGATTCATCCGGCGACGGACGATTCGAAGCCGGCATGGTGTGCGCATCCACCGCCGCGTAGAGCGCCGCGCGGCCTGTCTTGTCGAACAGATTCGGATCGGCGCCGCGCTCGAGCAGCAGCATCGCGACGTCGTAATGGCCGTTGAAGATGGAATTCACCATCGGGGTGATGCCGTCCGGATCGGGCTGGTTTACGTTCGCCTTGGCATCGATCAGGACCTTCGCGCATTCCACGCAGCCTTCGCGCGCCGCGAACATCAGTGGGGCGAAACCGCCCGGAGGCAGCCACTTGTCGCGCGGCTCAGCGGTGACCTGGCGCTCCCACTTCACGACGGTCGACATCGCGTTAACATCCGCACCCGCGTCGATCAGCGCCTTGACCATCTCCGGATGCTGCTGGGCAGCGGCCCACATGAGAGCCGTTTCGCCGTGCCAGGTTTCGCGCGCATCCACTTTGGCGCCATGCGCGAGCAGGACCTTCGCCGCCGGAACGCTGCCCGTGCGCGCTACCGTCATCAGCGGCGTTTCATCCTGCGGGCCGAGTTCGTTCGCGTCGGCTCCGGCTTTCAGGAGCTTCTCGATGATCGCCGCGTTGCCGTTGACGCACGCCAGCGAAAGCGGCGTGACGCCGTAACGGTTCGCCGCTTTGACGTCGGCGCCGGCGCGGATCAGCCGGTCCACCAGATCGGCGTCGTCGTGGCGCACAGCCCATGCGAGCGCGGTCGTGCCGTCGGGCTCCGGCGCGTTGACGTTGGCCTTTTGCTGGATGAGCGCGATCGCGTCGGTGCGATTGCCATTGCGCACCGCATCCACGACTTTGGTGTTCGGACCAATGCTGGCTCCGAACCCGGCGCCCGCCAGCGCGACCAACGCGACAATGGCTCTCACTTACAGATTCTCCAGCAGACCGGTGCTGTCGCCGAGACTCTCCATCTGAATGCCCGATTTCGCCAGCACCGTCAGCAGCATGTTCGCCATCGGCGTGTGGTCTGGATACTTCAGATGCCGGCCGCCCTTGAGCTGGCCCGAGCCGCCGCCGGCCAGCAACGTCGGCAGCGGGAAATGGTTGTGCAGGTTGCTGTTGCTCATGTTGCTGCCATAGAGCACCATCGAGTGGTCGAGCAGCGAGCCGTCGCCGTCGGGCGTATTCTTCAGCCGGTCGATAAACCGCGTGAACTTCGTAATGTGGAACGTCTGGATCTTCACCAGCTTCTCGAGCTTCTCGGGACGGTTCTGGTGGTGCGAGGTCGCGTGGTGACCATCGGGCACGCCCACCTGCGGATACGTCCGGTTGCTCTCTTCGCGCGCGACCATGAAGCTGGCCACCCGCGTGATGTTTGACTGCCACGCCAGAGCCATCAGGTCATACATCAGGTTCAGGTGCTCGTCGTAGGAATACGGAATGCCGACTGGCGCTTCCGGCAGCGTGACGTCGGCGATCGCCTGATTCGAAGAATTCTGGATGCGGCGCTCGATCTCGCGCACGCTTTCGAGGTAATCGCTCACCGTCGCGCGGTCGCGCGCGCCGAGCGTGCGCTGCAGACCGTTGGTTTCCGTCATGATCGCATCGAGAATGCTGCGGTCTTCGGCGACGCGGGCGGCCCGCTCTTCCGGAGTGCTGCCGGTGCCAAACAGCCGCTCGAACACCTTGCGCGGATTGATCTCCATCGGCAGCGGCGTCGTGTGCGTCCGCCAGCATAACGTGTTCATGTAGATGCAGCCGTAATCGCGATCGCAGGCGCCGAGCAGCCCGGCATGGTCCTCGGTCGCCAGCTCCATCGAGGGAAGCGGCGTGTCCTGGCTGAGGTGCTGGGCAGCGATCTGGTCCGCTGTGACGCCGGCGTACGCATCCACACCCTGTGTCGGCTTGGGGCGCACACCGCTCAGCCACGTCGTCGGACTGAGCGAGTGCACCGCGCTGGTGTCGGCGGCGCGATGGCCGAAGCCGCTGAGGATATTGAGCCGGTCGCGATACGGCTCGAGCGGCTTGAGGATCGGGGAGAATTCGAAGCCTGTGCCCTCGGTCGCTGGCGTCCACTTATCCATCACGGCGCCATGCGGTACGTAGACGAAGCCCAGCCGGGTGGCGGGCTTAGCGGCCGTTTGGCTCAGCGGCGTGGCGGCCGGCAGCATGGAATCGAGCAGCGGCAGCGCCATCGAGACGCCCATCCCGCGCAGGAACGTGCGGCGCGGCAAGTGCTTCTTCGTGATGAACATAGTTCTTCCTTCCCGAACAGGCGGATGGATACGTCTCTATGTTACTCCCGTTGGGGTTAGCCCGAACCGTGGTCCCGGCGGCCGGCTATTCCTTCTTCCACTCGACCGGGAAGAGCTCGCCGGCTGCCGCCGAAACGGGTCACCGTTGCGTCGTCGCCATAATGAGAATTCATGCAGACCGGCCAGGCTTCCCGGACCTCCATCCTCGTTGCCGCCGCCCGAGCCTTCGGCGCGCGCGATGCGGATCCCGCCGTCCGCAACCCCGACTACCTCGCCGCAAAGTTTGTCGGTCCGGCCGAGAGACAGCTCATCGAGCCTCACGCGATGGCCGCGGCACTTGACGGCGATTACGCGGCTTCCCGCGAGAAACCCGAAGTCGCCGGCATCACCAACCTGCTACTCGGCCGGACGCGCTTTATCGACGAGCACCTCGGGAAGGCGGTCGCGAGCGGCGCGCGCCAGATCGTCATCCTCGGCGCAGGTTTGGATTCGAGGGCTTACCGCTTTCGCGATCTGCTGAAAGACTGCGCCGTGTTCGAGGTCGATTATGCCGCCACGCAGCAGTTCAAACGGCAGCGCCTCGCGGAGATCGACGTCGAAATTCCCCCGAATCTGACCTGGGTCGAGATCGATTTCCTGCACGAAACTCTCGGCAAGGCGCTCTCCCGCGCCGGCTACCGTGACGACGAGAGGACCTTCTTTATCTGGGAAGGTGTCAGCATGTACCTCCATGAGGACCGGGTTCGCGAGACGCTCCGATTCGTCGCGCAATCCAGCCCGGGAAGCTCGCTGGTGATGGATTTCCCGGGGCAGCGTCTGATCCATTTCCTCAATCGCTTTCCGGAACTCCCGCAGCACAACCACACAACGAAATGGGGCGAGCCGTGGTTCTTCGGCGTCCCGGATAATCGCGAACGGGAGTTCTTCGGCGAGTGCGGACTCGAGTTGCGGGAAATTCTGCCGCTCTACGGCAAAGAGGCGATGGACCGCTACCTGACCCGCAGCGATGGCACGAAGCTCGGGCCGCGCCGGTTCCCGCCGGTCCGGACCTCATTCTGGCGGCGCATCCGGCTCTTTTTCGCGTTTGCGAGGATGGCCCGCGCCAGAGCGAATTTCTATTCGATCGCCGAAGTGAGCGTGCCCTGATTAATTCCGCGCGGTCAGCGGAGTCGCATCGACATCGCGCGCGCGCCGCATCTCGAACGGCGTGCTCTTCACGATGCCCATCACGATCGACGAGAAGCGGTAGTCGTTCTTCGCCGCCTCGCGGGTGATGCCGCGCACGACCGGCATGTCGTAATATTCAAGCCCCCGGCCCAGCGCGTAGGTCATCAGCTTCTCGGTCATCGTGCTGACGAAACGTTCCGGATGCGCCAGCAGCGCCTTGCGCAGATCCACTACGCCCGAAACCTTCGTGCCGTCGGCCAGCTGGCCGGATGCATCGATCGGCAATCCGTATTCCTTCGACCGCCACGCGCCAACCGCATCGAAGTTATCGAGCGAGAAGCCCAGCGGGTCCATCACGCGATGGCACGTCGCGCAGGCTGGATTTTTCCGGTGCTCCTCCAGCCGCTCACGCACAGTCGATACTTTTCCGACCTCGTCGTTTTCCTTGAGCGCGGGCACGTTCGGCGGCGGCGCGGGAGTCGGCGTGCCGGTGATGTTCTCGAGAATCCACTTGCCGCGCAGCACGGGGGATGTGCGCGTCGGATATGACGTGACAGTCAGGATGCTCCCCTGCCCGAGCAATCCGCGGCGCGCATCGTCTTTGACGGGTACGCGCCGGAACTGGCTGCCGTAGATATTCGGCATCCCGTAATGCTTCGCCAGCCGCTCGTTGACGAACGTGTAATTCGCCGTGAGCAGATCGAGCACGTTGCGGTCTTCCTTCATGATGCTGCCGACGAACAGCTCGGTCTCCTCGCGGAAGGCCTGGCGAAGGTTGTCGTCGAAATTCGGAAAAACCTCGCTCGCCGGGTTCACGCTCTGCAGGTTCCGCAGGAAGAGCCATTCGGAGGCGAAGTTGGTCACCAGCGCGTCCGCTTTCGGATCGGCCAGCATACGCTTCACCTGCGCTTGCAGGATTGCCGCTTCATGCAGTTTGTTCTCGGTGGCAACTTTCAGGAGTTCGTCGTCCGGAATGCTGCTCCACAGGAAGAACGACAAACGCGACGCCAGATCCAGATCGCTGAGGGGATGAATTTGCCCCGGCGCGACATTCGCCGGATCGGACTCCGTGCGGTAGAGGAACTTCGGATCGGTGAGGATCAGCCGCAGCGCGGTTTCGATGCCGGCGTCAAAGCTGCCCTTGTTGCGCCCCTTCTGGTAGAAGCTCAGCAGCAGCTCCAGATCGGAATCGGTCACCGGCCGGCGATAGGCGCGCCGCGAGATCGTCGAAAGAATCTTCCGCGCGCAAGGCAGTTCTTCACTCTCGTTCGCGGGATGGCACGAGAAAATCTTCCGCCGGCTGGGCGTGTCGCCCGACCCGGTCGCGGCGAAGGGTCCGGTCACCTGCACGTGATCGATGATCGGAACGCCATTCATGTCCTGGAGGTCGAGGTTGCGCGTGAACGGCTGCAGCGGCTCGACCGATTCGGAGTGGCTGCGCTCGATGAACGTAACTCCAATCTCGCGCGGGCCGGCCTTCACAGGCACTCGCACTCGCAGGCGCGCGTCGATCGTGTTGCCGGCGAGACCGAGGTTGGTATCCATCATTTTGTTGTCATCTTCACCGCCCACGTGGGAGAGGAAGACGCGCACGCCATCCACGGTGATTTCAAACTGATGCGGATACTCGAGCCCAGGCATGTAGCCGACGATGTTGCGCAGCAGGAAAACGCTGAACTCGTACTCGCCGTCGAGCGGGAAGTTGTGATGGATCAGGATGCCGCCGCGCGTGCCAAGCGGCAGCCCTTCGATGTGGTTGAGCTGAGAAAGCGTCGGCGCCAGCTGGTACACCTGCGACACCGGACCGATTCCCCGATCGCCCACCGCGAGGCTGCTGACCGTGCGCGACGCCGTAAGATACTGCTCAAGCAGCGACGGCGAAACTTTCAGGACGTCGGCCATATTGTCGAAGCCATTGCTCTCGTCGTCGGCCGGAAGCATCGAGCTCACGTCGACCTTCACCGCGAGCAGATCGCGGACCGCGTTGCCATACTCGCTGCGGTTCAGGCGGTGCATGCCGGCGCGCCCCGGCTCCGGCCGCGAGATGGCGGCCTGATCGAGTGAGTGTTCCAGCGTGGCGGCGAAGCTGTCGACGTCGGCCTGACCGGGGCGCGGCATGCCGAGCGGCGGCATTGTTCCGCCGTGCAGCTTGCGCACCACCTTTTCCCAGATTTCGGCGTTATCGCCGACGTGTTCGGTGTCGAGTTTTTCGAGCGAGAGTCCGCCGGTTTTCGCCTTTTGGTTGTGGCAGGTAACGCAGTATTTATCGACCAATGCGCGCTCGTTGGCGGCGGACATGGCGGGCGGCGCCGGCGCGGGGGCCACTGACTGCTGCGGGGCCGGATAGAGCACAATTGCGAGGGCGCAAACACCGGAAATCAGGATCAGAGAACGCAAAGAACCTCCCGCAACGTGCCGTGTAAAGTCACCTCAATGCTATCAAAGGCCGAATCCGCTAAGCCGAGATCGACTCGAGCGCCAGATTGTTTGTCCGCGGGCCCATTGAGCCAATCGAAAGCATCACAATCCCCATACTGCCGGCGATAAACGCAAACACCCCCGACACGCCGAACTCGCGCAGAAAGAATGCGATCGCGAACGAGCTGAAAATCACGGAAAACCGGCTCCAGGAGTATGTAAACCCAACCGCCAGCGCGCGAATGCGCGTGGGATACAACTCCGCCTGATACGCATGCGACGAGAAGGAAAGCACATTCGCCGAGACCGTCACCATGATTCCAAGCCCGATCAGCAGCGGCACCACGTTGAACTGCCCGAACAGAACCCCAAAAAACGCGATTCCAAAGGCGGCCATGACAATCAGCCATTTGCGCTCGACGCGGTCCGCCAGCTGCCCTGCCAGCAACGGGCCGAACGGAGCCGCAATCGCGATCAGGAATGTATAGCGCAGACTGCTGGTGACCGCGATCCCGCGCGAGATCAGCAGTGTCGGGACCCAGTTCGAGAATCCGTAATACCCCACGGTCTGGAAAAGGTTGAAGATCACCATCATCACAGTGCGGCGCCCGTAGGGCGGCTGCCAGATTTCCCGGAATGTGCCGCGTGCGATGGGTGTCCCGATCGCTTCGGGCGGCGGCAGGGGCCGGCCGGTTTCCGCGCTCACACGCCGCTCGAGATCGGTCAGCACGGCATCCGCCTCGGCCAGTCGCCCATGCTGCGCCAGCCAGCGCGGGCTCTCGGGAACACGCAGCCGGATTGCCCACACCACAATCGCGCCCGCCGCCCCGGCGAGGACGACCCAGCGCCATCCGTCGAGTCCAAGCGGCGTGCGCGGCACGAGCAGCCAGGAGAGCAGCGCGGCCGTCGGGACGGATATGAACTGAATCGTCTGGTTATAGCCGAAAGCACGTCCGCGCAGATGCTTCGGCACCAGTTCCGCCAGATAGGTGTCGATCGTGACCAGCTCAACACCCACGCCGATCCCGCCGATGAATCGCCATGCGTTGAGCCCGAACGGCGTGTGCTGGAACGCCATCGCGATACTCGCGGCCGTATACCAAAGGAGCGAGCAGGTGAAGATGAAGCGGCGGCCGAAGCGATCGGCCACGAAGCCGAAGAGCGCGGTGCCGATGAACAGGCCCGAGAACATCGATGCGATGAATGTCGCGATGCCGCCCTCGCCAAGCACGTGAGAGCGCGCCAGGCCGGGTGCGATATATCCGGTGAAGAAGATGTCGTAGAACTCGAAGAAGCCGCCGAGCGAAAGAAGAGCGACTCGCGACCAGATGGTGCGCGAAGCCGGCAGGCGGTCAAGGCGGGCGCTGATCGAACCGGTGTTCAAGATCAGCCAGTATATGCCGTCGGAGCGTCGCTCAATACTTGCGCAGGACCGCCAGAAGGCGTCCCTGAATATGCACATCCTGCGCCGGCACGCGGATCGGACTCATCGCCGAGTTCGCCGGCTGCAGCCGCACCATATTTCCCGGCTCGCGATAGTAGCGCTTCAGCGTGTTCTCCCGCTCCCCCACGAGAGCCACCACGATATCGCCTTCCCGCGCCTCGGCTGTGCGTTCCACCAGGATCATGTCGCCTTCGCAGATGTGGTCTTCCACCATGGAATCGCCTCGCACGCGCAGCGCATAGGTATCCTTGTGGCCGACGAAATCGGCAAAGCTCACCATCGCTGGATCTTCATACGCCTCGATCGGCTGACCCGCAGCAATCGTGCCGAGCATCGGCACTTCGAGCGAGGCTTCGATCTTGTTCCGGCGCTGCTCCTGCAGGTAGCGCGGTGCGACGTCGATCGACCGGCTCTGGTTGTGGTTGCGCTGCAGGTACTTCTTCTTATCGAGCGCCGAGATGTGCTTGTGGACCGTCGCAATCGAAGCGAGATTGAGGCCCCGCGCGATCTCTTCGTAACTGGGACTGTATCCGTTCTCGACCTGGTAGCCAGCAATGAAGTCGAGGACTTCCTTCTGTCTGCGAGTGAGAGCCATGGCCCTATCGTAGGCGAACAAAAGGGGAAAAGCAAGAAAAACCCTTATAGTGCGGTTAGATAGAAGAGTGAGCAAATGAAAACCCGGTTCATCCTCGTGCGTCACGGCGAGACCGAGGCGAACCAGCGGCGTTGCTTCGCCGATTCGGACGAAATCCCGCTCAGTGAAACCGGACTTCGGCAGGCGCGCGACGTCGCCATCGTGATTGCTGCGCGTTTTCGCCCGCAGGTGTTGGTCTCAAGCCACTTCCGCCGCGCTCGCCAAACCGGCGAAATCATCGCGGATGTGCTCGGCCTTAAGGCCCAGGCCGTCCCGGGCTTTCACGAGCGCGACTTCGGTTGCCTGAAAGGGCTGCCTTACGAACGCATGGGCGAGATGATGAGGCCCGGCGACGAGCGGCCCTGGCTCTGGAAGCCGGAAAGCGGAGAGAGCCTCGATGAGGTCCGGCGTCGGGCTATGACCGCGCTCGACGCGCTGCGTGTCTGTTACCCCAGGCAGGAGGTCGTCGTCGTCTCCCACGGCGCCGTCATCCAGGCCATTTGCGCGCACATCACCGGCGTCTGGACGGAATTGGCGGTGCCCCCAAACTGTGGCTTCGTCACGATTGACTGCGAGGCAGACGGCTGGGCCGCTCCGATTCTCTCGGGCGACTGGGAGCGGCTCGTCCATTCGCCGTGATCGTCACCGCTTCTGGATCCCTTCCAGATATTTCGCGACGTTGTAAGCCCGCATGCGCCCCAGATCCTGATCGCGGCCGACCACGGAAAAGACCGGTCCCCAGACCGGCATCTCGCGAGTGCCGTGGCCCTGGGTGGTGCTTTCCTCGCCGAAGATAATGCGCTGCACGCGCATCAGAGGGAACTTGCCGCCGTTGCGCGCGGTGATACGGGTCAAATCCGGCGAAGTTATGTTCAGCCATTTTGTCATCGGCCCGACGCCTTTGGCGTCGAGTCCGTGGCATGTGGCGCAGTAGGCGCGATACAGCGCCGAGCCATCCATGGAATCGATCAAAGGCGCCGGTGCGGTCTGCAGGACTGCTTTATCCTCATCGCCCTTCTTCTGTGCCGCCGCCACGGCGATCATTCCAAGCAGCGCCGCTGCACATCCGATCCATGCCACTTTTCTCATTCGAGTCCATCCTTCCCTGCTGGGCAATCGTGCGCCAATTGGCGCAGATTCACCGCCCGCGCCGGCCTTTCACAGGGTTAGATGCAATTGCAGCGCCGTGCTACCGGCTGTCGGGTTTGTGCTCGTCGAGGAGTTGCGCCAGTTCCTGGCGCAGCACGCGCAGGCTGACCGGTTTGGTGATGTAAGCGGTGAACCCCGCCTGCAGCACACGGTCTCGGTCTGAGTGCATCGCGCTTGCCGTCAGAGCCACGATAGGCAGCCCCTTCAACTTCTCGTCGCTGCGCATGGCGCGAACGGCCCCATAACCATCGAGAACCGGCATGTGGATGTCGAGAAGCACCAGATCGGGCGCCGTGGCGCGCGCCACCTCCAGCGCTTCCTGGCCGTCGCCCGCTTCCACGATTTCGTAGCCTTCGTGTTCCAGCAGCGTGCGCATCAACTCCCGGCTGCTTCCCTTGTCGTCGGCTATCAGGATCTTTTTCATTTTTCGCCACCGCGCGGGATCGTGAAACTGAATCGGCTGCCCTTACCGAGTTCGCTTTCCACCCAGATGCGGCCGCCATGCATCTCGATGATGTGCTGCGTGATCGTCAGCCCGAGGCCGGTGCCTTCGCGGACCCCTTTGGTAGTTGAGCCGACCTGGTAGAACTTGTCGAAGATGGCCTTTTCCTGGCCCTCCGCGATTCCGACGCCGGTATCTTCCACTGAAACGCACCAGAATCCGGGGTCGGAGCCGCTGTCGATCCCAATCGTCACGCTGCCGCCGGAAGGAGTGAATTTGAGAGCGTTGCTGAGAAGGTTGTAGAGCACTTCGCGATAGCGCACCCGGTCGGCGTCAAAAAAAAGCCCATCCTCGAAATGCGTTCGCAGCTCGATCCCTTTGTTCTCCGCCGCGGGGCGGATTCCATCCACCACCGCTCTGGTTTCCTCGGCGCCTTCGAACAACTCGCGGCGCAGCTCGACTTTTCCCGACTCGATCTTGCTGAGATCGAGAATGTCGTTGATCAATTCGAGCAGGTGGTTGGAGTCGCGATGAATGTGTTCGATGAAGCGCCGCTGCTTGTCGTTCAGAGGACCCTGAATCTCTTCGGCGAGCAATTCGGAGAAGCCGATGATTGTGTGCAGCGGTGTGCGCAGTTCGTGGCTCATGCTGGCGAGGAATTCGCTCTTCAGGCGGTCGGCGCGCTCCACTTCACGGTTGCGGCGCTCCAGCTCGAGATTGGTTGCCGCGAGAGCGCGGCTGTATTTCTGCTCCATGGCGCGCAATTCCTGTTCGATACGCTTGCGTTCGGTGACATCGCGGATGATGGCGACGACACGGGTTTCACCGCTGGCCTTCATGGGGCTGAGGCTGATTTCGACGGGAAATTCCCTGCCGTCCTTCCGCTGCGCTGTGAGCGTCAGGCCGAGCCCCATGGGCCGGCTGACGGGGTTTTCCCAGTAATCGTTCCGCCGGCCTACGTGTCCGGCGCGCGAGGCCAATGGAACGAGTATCTCGACCCGCTGGCCAATCAGTTCGTCGCGCGTGTAGCCGAACATCGATTCCGTAGCCCGATTGATCAGGACGATCGTTCCCTCGCGATTCACCTTGACGATCGCGTCGGGGGCGGCTTCCAGAAGCTCCCGGAACCGGGAGGCTTCTTCGGCTTCGCGCTGCACTTCCCCTACGACTTGCTGCAATCTGGCGATTTCCTTTTCCAGCGCCGGCGTCCCCACGGAGCGTCCGGAATGGCGGAGCGTCAAAAAAGCGCCTGACCGCTCCCCGCTGCTGCCCAGCCATGGCGACATGTGAACTTCCGCCTCGATGACAGCGCCATCGCTCACCCTCCAGGCAAGCAACACCCCTCCCGGATCCGGCGATGAGGATTGCAATTGCGTGACCAGGGGCCTGAGCATCTCCCGCCACTTCTTCTGATCGACCAGAGGGATCCGTCGGCCAGGAACTTCGTCTTCCGTCCAGCCGAGCAGCCGTCCGGCGCTCTTGTTCCAAAACTGAACATTCCCTTGTGAATCGACTGCCAGAATAGGCTCGAGACTGTTTTGGGCCAGAGCTCTGAGGGATGGGTCTATTGGGGCGATGGGTACTATTTCAGCGCTCACGACTGCCCGAAGCATAACACCCATGTGCGTCAGAACACGCGCTTGTTGCGCCATTACGCGCAGATGCATCAGTCCGAACTGACGGCCCTGTTTTCGGCATTTCGACGGGATGATCCCGAATATTACGAGCTCTCCCGGCTTATGGCACTCGGCGTCGATGGCGACCGCGGCCTCCTGCCGCGGGCCAAAGCACTGTAGCGGCGGCCAAAATCAGCGCCGGTCGAAGATTGGCTGGAACGAACAACGATCCGCATTCAGCGGCCGGTTCCTGCAAGCGCCCGATTCGAATCTGTATTGCATTCATGGCGAACGAAATGCACTATCGGTAATGGAGTCAACGCGGATCGCTCCCACCGCACAGGCTCAGACACGGGCGTAAAGGAGATCGACATGCCGAAACTACAAACCATACTGTTCCCGGTGGACTTTTCCGAACGCAGCCTGGCCGCAGCCCCGTTTATCCTCTCGCTGGCCCAGCGGTATAACGCCCGAGTGGTGCTCCTGCACGCCTTCGAGCCACCTCCGCCGTCATACAGCGGCATGAACGCGCTTTATCCCGAGGTTTACGATTTCGAAGGCATCATTAGCGATCTGCGTCCGAAACTGGCCGAATTCGCCGAGCGCGAATTACCCAAAGTGGACGTCTCCTGCCTGGTGCAGATGGGCAACGCCGCCGCGGTTATTACGGAATATGCGGAATTGAACGACGTCGACCTGATCGCAATGCCGACACACGGCTATGGGCCATTCCGGCGGGCGCTGCTCGGCTCGGTGACGGCGAAGGTCCTGCACGATACGAAAGTTCCTGTATGGACCGACGCCCACACTCCCGAGCCGACGCACCGCGCGCATCCGCAGCCGCGATATATTCTCGCGGCGCTCGATCTGAAGCCCGGCAGCGAGCATACACTCGACACAGCGCTCGAACTCGGAAAAGACGCCGGCGCCCACGTGCAAATCGTCTACGTGGCGCCGGAAGGAGACGTCACCCCCGACCGCGCCGAAGAACGGCTGGCAGAGCTCCAGGAACGGGTCGAGCGTGCGAATCCCGAGGAAAGAGAGCACTTCGAGGGAGTGGAAGCCGACGCGGTCGTCGACGGAGGCACGATCGCGCAGTATGTGCGCCGGGCGGCTCTGCGCCACCGCGCCGATCTGATCGTGATCGGCCGCGGATGCATCCAGGGCGGGCTGAGCCGGCTGAGAGCGAATGCCTACGAGATCGTTCGCGAAGCGCCGTGCCCGGTGCTGAGCGTTTGAGACTGCGCTCGGCTACTTCCGAACCGCTTTGGTATCCAGCCCGTGCTTCTTCATCTTGTAGCGGAGCGCGTCCCGCCCGATACGCAGGGCGCGCGCCGCTTCCGACTGGTTTCCGTTGGCGCGATCCAGAGCATCGGCAATGAGCCGCTTCTCATGGTCTTCGAACGAGTCGCCCCCGGAGTCGAGTGGAAGCGGGGACGAGGCTGCGCCCACGGCTCTTGCAGGCGTAGCGCCCGGATGCAAAAGGTAATCGGGCAGGTCCTGGACGTCGATGGTCTCAGCGAGTGACATCATGCAGGCATGCCCGATCACGTTTTCCAGCTCCCGGACATTGCCGGGCCAGTTGTGGCGCGCCAGCACGATCTGCGCCCGCTGAGTTAGTCCCCGGACGTCCTTCTGGAACTGCCGGGAAAACTTCTCCACCATCGACTTGACCAGCAGCGGGATATCTTCCTTGCGCTCCGCCAGCGCCGGGGTGTGAATTTCCACCATCGACAACCGGTAATACAAATCCTCGCGGAACGTCTTCTCCGCGATCGCGGCTTTCAGGTCACGATGCGTCGCGGCAATGACGCGCACGTCGATTTTGCGGGGCGTCAGCGAGCCCACCCGCAGCACTTCCTGGTTCTGCAGCACGCGCAGCAGCTTCGCCTGGGTGCCCAGCGGCATATCGCCGATTTCGTCGAGGAAGATGGTGCCTTTATCGGCATACTCGAACAAGCCCATCTTGTCCTGGGTCGCGCCCGTGAACGACCCGCGGACGTGCCCGAAGAGCTCGCTTTCAAACAGCGTCTCCACCACCGCCGAGCAGTTCAGCACGACGAAATTCCCGGTCTTCACGCGGCTGGTGGCGTGCAGCGCCCGCGCCACCAGCTCTTTGCCGGTGCCGGTCTCGCCGGTGACCAGCACCGTGCGGTAATGCGGCGCCACGCGCCGGATGCGCGAGAACAGCTCCCACATCGCGGGACTGCGTCCCACCATTCCGGCAAACTGTGCGTCCTCGAGAAGCCGGTCGTCGATCGCCGCGGCACGGGCGCGCCGCTGCGACTCCTCAATCAGAGCGGAGATGCGCTCCCGCAGAAGGGCCATGGGCACCGGCTTGTTGAGGTAATCGGCGGCTCCCTTCCGGATTGCCTCGACCGCGGATTCGCTCGTATAGTGCGCGGTCATCAGAATCACGTCGATGGCGGGGTCGAATTCCACAATGCGGTCGAGAACTTCGAGACCCGTGAGCCCCGGCATGACCAGGTCGGTCAGCACAATCTGCGGGTGCTCGCGAAAGACGATCTCGAGCCCTTCCTCGGGATGGTTCGCAGTGAAGATGCGCAGACCTTCCCGCTCCAGCCCGGCCGCGAGCAGTTCGAGAATGCCAGGATTATCGTCGATGATCAGAATGGAGACGTCAGGTGCGTTGGGCATGTGGCAGGCTTACTCGGCGGGCTGATTAGCGATCGCGAGAAGGAACAGAACCACCCCCAGGGCGAGTACAGGCACGCCGAGGGCGGCGAAACCAATGAACGCGAGGGCGTGGATGGGAATAAGCGACAGCAATTCTATACTCAGTCCTGCCGCGACAATCAAGCCTGCGCGGCGCACTCTCACTTCGATTGGCCTCATTTCGATTCCTTCCAGAATGTGGCTCCCTTGAGATCTCCGGGCTCGTGCACGGTGTCATGACACCGCGACGACATGCAGGATAGCTGACCCGACTTCACCTGGGCGAGCATGTCCGGAGACTTGTGATGCCCGTTCACTTCTTCGAACCGGCGGCTGCCCAGATGGCAATGCAGGCAGGTCGAATTCGGAAAAGGGCTGTAAAGTTTGATGTCGACGGGTTTCGGAATCGTTCCGAAATACTCCACATAAACATGCCGCAGACCGTGCAGCTTGGTCTTGATTCCGCCGAACATCGCGTAGTCGGTATGGCACGTGTAACAGGCGTGATCGCGCTGCACCAGGTTGTTCTGATAGTGCACGGCCGGGATGTAGCTTCGATCATCGTATTTCAAAGTCTCACCGAAATCGTGCATAACGTGGCACGACAAACAGAACTTCGTCGACGTCGCGCGGTCGAGATGCTCTTCAAAGCCGCTCCACGTGGCAAACACCGGAATCACAGCCAGGCCGACGAATGCGAGTATCCTGCCTTCGCGCGACCGTGACACGCCGGTGCGCAGCGCTACTCCCAGCGCAAGCACGATACCGAGCACCAGCAGTGCGATGACAGTGGATTGCGGCACGTACTTTTACTTTCCGAGCGACCGGTAATAGTCGACGACGGACTTGATCTGGGCGGCGTTCAGTTCCTTGCCAAACCCATCCATGTCCTTTCCTTTGCCGTCTGTGACAGCCTTAATCATTTCATCGGCCGACACTTTGCCGACCGTTTCGTGAATGTTCTTCACTTTAAGCTTGCGGCCCTTGGCCGTGTTGCCCGCCCCATCCGCGCCGTGGCAGACGGAACACTTGTCGAGGTAGATATCCTTTGCGTCTTTCTGGGCCAGCCCCGCGCCCGCGCAAACCAGACTCAGGGCCGCGATGAATGCGATTCTTGTTTTCATTGCTCTTAGAAACTCCTTGTCCATGCAATCAGCAATATGTCCGCGCCGAAGTTGTTTCCGGTCACGATCTGTTCCTGATAATAAGTCCGCTGCAGTTGAACAGTCATCTTACCCGACTTTTTCGCGTCCCATGAGAGCGACGCGCTGGCATAGGGGAAAGTCATGGGGCCGTAGAGCGCCTGTTCCCCGAGAACAACGCCGAGTCCATTGACGCGGATGTAGTTCCCGGCGAACGACACGGTGAGGCGGCGCACCGGCTCGATATTGAACCCGCCCTGCCACAGTCTTTCCACATTCTGGTCGACGAGCGTCACGTTGGTGATCGGCGCCGTGCCTCGCAGAAAATTGGCAAAGCTGCGCGCATAGAAGCTGTTGTAAGAGAAGCCGACGAAGCCCGAAGCACGTGAATTGAAATCATAAGTGATCGTCGACGAGTTGTTGCGCAGGCGGTTATGGTAGTCCGCGGTGAGGAGCTTGCTGTTACGAACCAGCAGCGTATTGTCGATGTGGAGCTTATCCGTCGGCCGAATGCGCGCCACGATCCGGCTGCCGATGTCGGTATGCGGCGTCTCGCGAGTGTAAGACGAGCCGTTGTTGATCTCATCGACATTGGCGCGGATGGAGAAGACCTTGTTCGGCTGCCAGCTTACTCCAAGCGTCGGCAGGATGGTCTTGGTCCGCAGCGTCATAAGCGGATCCGTCGCTCCGTTGCTCAGGAATTCCACATCGCGCTTCATATAGGCCATCCCGAGCCGCACCAGCAGTCCTTTGCCCGGCGTTATGAGTAAATCGTAATTCGCTGTCGACGTGCCGATCTTCCATTGATTCAGATCGGTGCCGGTCTGAGTCGTCCCACTGGCCGTAACCCCTGTGCCGCAGCAGTTGGAAGTCGAGTCGAAGGTCGCGTTTGACGTCAGGTTGAGCCGCGAGTACTTATAACCGGCTTCCATGCTCAGCCAGTCGCTGATGTCGTAGGTGAATTCCTGATCCACGATGTGGTTCGGCTCGCTCAGCCGGGCGTTCGAATTGTCGACGAACGAGTACGGATTAAATACCGTCGTTGTTGAGCCGCGCGCCTGCCCGGACGCCGACATCGCCACAGACGCCGGCCCGGAGTAGTCAAAGAAGAAGTAGCTGCCGGTGGCTTTGAGTCCGGGCAAGAGCTTTCCGTTATAAGAGAACTCGCTTATCGGCGTGGAAAAACGGTGATAGTCCGACCATTTGGCGGTAGTAAGAAGTTCGCTGGCCGTCACCGCGTCCCCCGTGTTGATGCTGCGCTCGCCGGTGAAGGGGTTGGTGCCGGTGAACGAGTCCGTAAAGCGCTGCAGGCCTGTCTTGTAGTGGAAGGTCCAGTCTCTGTAGGTGTAGTCCACGCCGGCGGCAATGCGGTTGGTTTCTTCGTCCACGAGGCCGACCAGATAGTAGGGGTTCGCGCGGGCGAACGATCCGAACGACGACGGGGAGCCGAAGTAATCCATGACGCGCGTCGTATCCACCGCGCCGTCGCGGGTGTTGCGCGCGTACTCGAGGTTGAACTTGAGATTGTTCGTCGCATGGATCAGCAGGTTCAGCGAGCCCATTTTGCGTACCGTCGCCCAGTTGTGGTCCGACAGCAGACCGCGGACGCCGCTGGGCACGGCCGCGCTCGCATTGGGGTCAATGTAGTAATAAGACTGGCGGAAACTGGCGCGCAGGTCGTAGAGATTCTTCTTCCGTACGGTGATCTGCGTCGTGCTGAAGGGTTCGCCTCCGATGCCGTTGCTGACGATCGAGTAATCATCCGCAAAAGTATTCGCTCCGGGCTGTGCATGGCCGAAGAGGCTGAGATCGAGGATGCGGAATCCGCTGTTCAGATCAAACAGGTTCCGGTACATCGGCCGGTAGCCGCTGAAGCTGGTGAACCGGTAGCCGGCGGTGACCGAGCCGGAGTTCTCAAAGCTCCCCAGAACCAGTGGCTTATCGTCCTGCCCCAAAAGCGGCGCGGCGAGGATAAGCGGGAGGGTTACAGCAAACAGGCTCTTCATCGGTGTCATCACTAATTCAGGAAGTACTCGTTCGAGTTCGATCCGTGGATCTGCGAATGGCAGCGCGTGCAATCGCTCAGCGTCTGGAAACTGCCGCGGCTGTGCGGAACATTCACCCCGGTGGGGGAAATGTGGCATTGCAGGCACAGCGTTCTCTCTTCGCGCCGCGCCAGCAGCGCCTTGTTGGTGCTGCCGTGCGGCGTATGGCAGGTGACGCAGCCTTCAACCTTGACCGAGGCGTGCTCGAACGCCCACGGCCCGCGCTTCTCGGCGTGGCACGCGGTGCACGTTTCCCAGTTGGCCTTGACCAGCGACGCCCGATTGCCGCTGCCGTGCGGCGCATGGCAGTCGGTGCATTTCATTGCGCCTTCGGGCACACGATGATGCTGCGGAAGCGCGAAGGCGGCGCGCACGTCTGCATGGCACTGATAGCAAAGCTCCGGCTGGCTCTTCTTCAGCAGATTGTTGTGGAGCCACCGGTTTTCCTCCGGCAGCGAAGGCACGGTGAAGAACTTCGCCTGCGCGCTTTGTACAGCCGTCCCCTTCGGGTTGTCCGCCGCCGCGGTCAGATGCGTGGCATGACAATCGCTGCACGAGACATTGTTCTTCACGTGGGTCGAATGATCGAAGCGTGACTGGTCTTTGCTCGTCTGGTGGCACTCGAGGCAGCGCGCCGAGTTCTTCTTCGCATCCGCATGGAAAGAGAAGATCAGCTTTGCCGCGGCGGCGGTTTTCGCATCGTCTCCGTGCGCCGCTTCCTCGCCGGCCGCATGTGCGCCGCCCGGACCGTGACACGACTCACAACCGGTAACAGAACCCGCCGGCTGTTTCAAATCCGCGTGAACCGTTTTCCCGAACTCCAGAAATTCCGCCTTGTGGCAGGAGCGGCAGCGTTCTGCGCCAACATACTCACCACCGCTCTGCCGGGCGATCGGCCGCGCACTCACACCCGCGGCCGCATCGGAAGCGGGCCGCGTCTGTGCGCCAACGATGGCACAACTCGCCATCAGAATGGCTGGCACGAGCCAAAGCCTGAAAATTCGGACGCTCTGAAACAGCGGCATGTCCGTAAGCCATGGCAGTCGCGCGGCCACTTTCAGTCCCTTTGGTTCTAATAAGATGGGATACTGCGTTGCACCTGCCTGCGTCATTTCGCGCAGCGTTACCCAGGTCCCCGCTGACGCGGCAGCGCCTTTTGACCAGGCGGACCGCTGGAACGCGCCCGGCTGGCCGTTACAATTCCTCGAGTCCTGAGCCATTTCCCGGCTGGTCTAGTGCGCGGTGAAATTTTCTCATTCTTGTTCCAAACGTCGGTCCGCAACACGATAGAATCCGACCCATGCGGCTGGTGGTGCGGATCATTCTTTCGGTTGCCGGCGCGCTCGTTTGCATGCGGGCGCAGCAGGCCGCACCGATGCTGATGAGTTGCGGCGATCATGGCGCGATCCAGGTCTTCTGCGGAATTCGTCAGCCGGAGGACCTCGAGCGAACGCCCGGCGGGAAATTCCTGATCGCCACGCAATATCTCAATCAGGGCCGCGGCGGCGCTTCAGGCGGCGGCATGGTCCTGTTCGATCTGGCGAAGAAGACGCCGGCGAGAATGGCGGAATCCGCTCAGGCGGATAAAACGTGGGGCGATGCCGCCTGCCCCGGCCCCATCGGCGACGCGCTCGTCTCGCATGGCTCGTCTCTCGCACAGCGCGCCGACGGCAAATGGGCGCTGTACACGGTCAACCACGCGGCTCGCCAGTCCATTGAGATGTACGAACTGAAGCAGGCGGCCGGCTCGTGGACGCTCGTCTGGCATGGCTGCGAAGTCGCCAAACATGAATACAACGATGTTGCAATACTGCCCGACGGCGGCTTTGTCGGGACGTATCCTTCCGGTCTCGCAGGCACTCCAGGGCCCGCAGGCGGTCCCACCGGATATGTCGCACGCTGGACGCCGGGCAAGGGAGAATCGGAAGTGCGGGGTACGCGGATGCGCGGTCCCAATGGGGTTATTGTCAGTGCCGACGGTCGCTACATGTATGTCAACGAGTTCTCCGCCCGGCGTGTCCGGAAATTCGATCTGCGGTCGGGCATTGAAACAGGCGCCGCCGGCGTGGATTTTCTGCCCGACAATCTGACCTGGACCGCGGAAGGCAAGTTGCTCGCCGCGGGCGTGAAGGGCGCGCGCGGAGAATGTCCTCCAGGGAGCGGTCGTGGGTGCATCGACGGTTTCGGCGTGGCCGAGATCGATCCGGCGAGCATGAAGGCGCGGCCGGTTTTCGATTCGGCGACCGTCGACCCGCTCATCTCCGGCGTGTCCGTCGCCCTTAGGGTCGACGACGCGATTTATCTCGGGGCATTCCTCGGCGACCGTATCGTCAGGATTCCGTACAAGTGACGTCCCGCCAAAGCGGGCGCTCTATGGAAAGGTGATCACCACTTTTCCCACCTGCGCGTTCGACTCGAGATAGCGGTATGCCTCGACCGTCTGCGCAAACGGAAATGTCTTCGCAATCTTCGGATGAAACCGCCCGTCCTCGAGCCGGTCGTAAACATACTTCGTTGCCGCCCCGAGGCGCTCCGGCACACTCGTGATCTCGTGCAGCACATAGCCGCGGATCGTGAGTCGCTTCCCCAGGACTTCGAACAAAGGAAACGGCGTCGGCTCCGGCGAGAGTGCGCCGTACTCGAAGATGATGCCGTGGTACGACGCAGCCGCGGCGAGCGCCTGCAGGCCCGGGCCCGCAACCGGATCGAAAGCGATGCGCGCTCCCTTGCCGCCGGTGATTTCCATGACCCGCGCCGGCAGATCTTCCTCGTCCGTCACGACGACGTGATCGGCGCCCAGCCGGAGCAGTTCCGATTGCTTGCCCCTGGTGCGCGTCGCGGCGATGGAAATCGCGCCTTCCGCCTTCGCAATCTGGATAGCCGCCAGACCCACGCTGCTCGAGGCGGCGGTGATCACCACGGCTTCGCCTTTTGCCAACCGGCCCATCTCGATCAGAGCACCAAAGGCCGTCAGGTACTGCATCCAGATCGCCGCGCCTTCGATCGGCGAGAGTGCCGCCGGGTACGCTCCGAGCGCAGCCGCTGGAACGATCGCCTCTTCCCCGAGCACCCCGTAATTGTTCATCGCAAAGGCCGGCACCGTTGCTGCCTGTTTACCCAGCCAACTGCGGTCCACGCCTTCTCCGATCTCATCCACGATGCCGGAGGCCTCGTAGCCGATGCGCGCAGGGAGTTGCGCGGTCTCCAGATACTGCCCGTGATAGAACATCGACTCGGCGCGGTTCAGACCGGCCGCCTGGACTTTGAGGCGCACTTCGCCGCGCCCCGGATGCCGTTCCGGCAGATCCTCAATTCTGAGGACTTCGGGCCCACCTGACTCGTGAAAACGAACTGTCTTCGGCATGCAATCTCCTGTATCGTCTACCCGTGATTAAGAGTAGTCACGCCCGCCGGGGGATTCAGGCCGGCTGGAATCGCTCAAATCGATGTAGTCTGAAACGTACGGACGCCTGATGAAAAACCTCGTTTCAGTTGTAGCCCTCAGCCTCGTCGCCGCCGCGCTCCCAGCGCAGGACTCCGCGCCCGGCAGCGCTCTCTACAAACAGCAATGCGTCTCCTGCCACGGCGAGCGCCTCGAAGGACGCAGCGGACCGCCCCTGACCGGCGGCGATTTCCAGTCCCGTTGGCCAGCCGCCGAACTCACCGCGAAAATCAGGAACACCATGCCGCTCGATGCTCCTGGCAAGCTTACCGCTGCACAGGCCGCGGATCTGGCCGCCTACATCCGCCAGAACAACGCCTCCGCTCCGGCGGGGGCCTCTGCCGCGCCGGCATCCGTGGCGGCTGGAAATCTCAATCAGTTGATGCGCGGTGTGATGTTCCCGAATTCCAACATCATCTTCACCGTGCAAAGCCACGATCCGGCTGAGAAGAAGAAGGCCGGTGACTCGGTGACCGCCGACGGCGGATTCAACTGGAGCCAGTGGGGCACGGATTTGTACTCCGGCTGGGAGATCGTCGATTACGCCGCCATCGCGCTGGCCGACACCGCGCCGCTCCTGCTCACGCCGGGTCGACGCTGCCAGAACGGCAAACTCGTGCCGGTTGACGATCCGGACTGGATTCGCTTCACGAAGGAACTGGAAGAAGTCGGCCGCGCCGCGTATCGCGCCTCGCAGACGCGCAATCAGGAGAAGGTGAGCGACCTCAGCGGCGACGTCGCCGATGCCTGTGCGCATTGCCATCAGGTCTTTCGTGATCGCTTCCGCCGCGGCGGGCGGGGCGCAGGTGGCGGGGCGCTGAGTGGCGCCGGTGATCTTCGCTGCACCAAGAACTAGACCGACGCAGTGCGGGCCGGGCTACGGTTCGCCCGCGAGCGGCCCAAACTCCGGCGGCGGTCTTCGATTCCGGGTTGCGGCTTCGTATGCAGAAGCGATGCGCACCAGCAGCCCCTCATCGAAGGGGCGCGCAATAAAATCCACGCCAACCGGAAGCGCTGCCGCCACCGGGTCCGCCAGGCGCGTGCCGTTGCCCTCCCGCACGCGATCGAGGACGTGCGTCGTGAATCCCCCGGGCACCGTGATCGCCGGAAATCCCTGCTGGCCGATGAACGACCACCCGATCGGAGGTCTCCCATTCGCATTCGGCTCACGCGGCGACGTCAGCTTGCGCGGCGGCACTGTGGACATCGGTGACATCAGGGCGTCGAGCTTCTGATCCTGCATACACGCGAGCAGCATGTTCTGATAAGCAAATCGCGTTTGCAGCCGCGCCGAAGTGTCGACTGCGGTCGCCCGTTCCGACGCCTCCCTCGCTTGCCTGCGGTCCGGAAAGTTCGGATCGTTATAGAACTTCGCCCTCGTGATCAGATCGGCGCCGGTTTTGATATTCGCGTCACCGCGCTCCCGCAGGTATTTGTCCATTTCGTACTTACCTTCGCCGGTCACGCCCGGAGAGCTGAGGCTGCGCAGAGTCAGACCGGCGGGCACACGTGACGGGTCGAAATGCATATCGAGAAGCGAAGTAATGAGATCCGGCTGCGGCGCGTCGGCGGGAAACAGATTTCGATACTGTCTCGCCAGCGCGCTGTTCAGGTTCTCCGGGGCGTAACGCGCTATGCAGCCCTGAAACAGCGCTCCTTCGGGGCCGGGATCCACCACCGTGGCGCCGAGCTTTTTCACGTCCGCAATCGCCCGCTCGACGATGTCGATGCTCTCTTCATCCGCTTTCGAAAACAGCTTCCGCGACATGTATTCGCGGATGACGCCGATTCGCACACCGTCCAGCCGCGTGGCGGCGAAACTGGCATACGCCTTCGCCGGCCTGCGGTCCACGCTGAATACAGTGAGCGGGTCTTTGGGGTCATACCCCGCGATCACGTCGAGAATCCTGGCGGCGTCCCGCACGTTTCGGCAGATCGGCCCGGTTCGCATACTCAGGCCCGCGCCCATCATGCCTTTGCGGCTCACCAGTTCTTCGGTAGGCGCGAGTCCGACCAGGCTGTTGACCGATGCCGGCCAGCGGATCGACACCACCGTCTCCTCGCCGATCGCGCAGGTCACCAGATTCGCCGCGACTGACGATGCCGAGCCCGCGCTCGACATCCCCGGCTCGCGCTCGGTGTCATACGGATTGCAAAACGTGCCGCCGAACGAGCTGCGCGCGCCGTCGACTGCATACTCCGCCAGATTTGCCTTCGCGAGGATGATCGCGCCCGCATCGCGCAGGCGCTTCACGAACGTCGCATCCTGCGGCGGGCGATCGTTCGCGTACTGCACATCCCCACCGGACGTCGTGCGCATGTCGAACGTATCGTACTGATCTTTGACCGCCATGACGACGCCGTGCAGCGGGCCGATCAGCTTACCGTTCTGCTGGAAATACCGGTCTTCGGCGGCGGCCGCCTCGAGCGCGTCCGGCATCTTCGGATCGCTGTCCGAACTGTCCGTCAGGCTGCGCGCCTTGCGATCCTCGAAGCCCCACTTCGCCCGCGCCGCCGGACGCAGATTCAGCGTCACCAGCGCGTTGATCTGCTTCGCATGCGGAATGGTCGTGATCGGCCCCAGAATGCCCTCCGGCTCATTCACGCAGGCATTGTTGTAAGCCTTGATGCGTTTCAGATAGAGCTCGACGAGTGCGGAGCTTGTGATTTGCCGCGCGAGGATGGCTCGCTGTATATCTGCGATCGACGCCTCCTGCAGATGAAACTTCGCAGCCGGTTTTGGCTGCGCTTGCGCGCCCGCCAGTCCAAACAGCAGCCCCGCAAGACACATGAGGTTCCGCGCGCAAAGGGCGGAAGGTGGGGCAGGCCGCTCCGCCTGCCGGATTCTCAGGAAGGTGCTCCCGGTTTCACATTTCATACCATCGCCGCGGGATCAAGTATATGCCCCGCCGGCGCCCCGGCCGCCTGCTCCAATGGAGGAGAACTATGAAAACGATCTTCCTGCTCTTCGGCTCCAATATCTTCATGACCTTTGCCTGGTATGGCCATCTGAAGAACCTGCAAAGCAAGCCGCTTATCGTCGCTATCCTCGCGAGTTGGGCAATCGCCTTTTTCGAATACACGCTGCAGGTGCCGGCCAACCGGTTGGGCTACCAGGTCTTCTCGCTCGGGCAGCTGAAGATTATTCAGGAGATCATCACGATGGTGGTCTTCGCGGGCTTCGCGTACTGGTATATGAACCGGCCTCTGAGCTGGAATTATCTGTATGCCGCTGTCTGTCTGGCCGGCGCTGCGTTCTTCATCTTCCGCGACCACGTCTGATCCACTGCAGAGCCGTTTGCCGATGGGCGAGGGAGGTCACTTCGCCCCGTAATGCCGGAAATCCTTCTCGTTCTCACAGACGTTCTCCAGCATCTCGGTATCGGGCTGGAGCTCGAAATTCACGGAATAAGTCCAGGGGGCGGTGAACACTTTCGGATCTTGAATCGTGACGTCCTGGTGAAGGTGCCCCAAGTCGGTCCGCCGAAACCGTTCGGTCACCTCGAGAGCATCGCTGTAGGGGATGCCGCTGTCGTCGATGAAACCGTATTCGACCCAGGCGGGAATCTTTATCCCCCGTGTCGTGACTACCAGTTCGTCTTTATCCCAGTTTCCGGTTGAATAGCCGAACCACGCGGGATTCGGATCCACCGGCTGGCTGCGGCCGTCCAGGTGAATTTGCCGATAGTAATCGAATTCTTCAAACAGCAGCGCGATTTCCTGCCGCGTCTGCACGATTTTGAACATCCCGTGAAACAGCGCGTCGGTGATTGCGTGCGGCAGGCAGCGCTCCGCCGGCCGGCCGGCGCCCTTGTCGACGTCGAACCGCTTGTCCCACAGCGCCTTCGCCCACGGCTGGATGGGTAATTTGAGACCCGGATACTCGAGCCGCAAACCGTTGCGCCCCTGGCCTTCGTTGATCGCGGTTGCCGGGTGCACGATCTGCCAGATGCCTGAGAAGTCAGGTCTGCCCTCGGCGGTGCGCGGCGCAGCGGCATGCAGATTCGGCTCCCCGGTCGTCGTTCGCGGAAGACCGGGCGACTTCAATCGAATCCATTGGGCGGAACTCGGCACGACGAATGCCGTCACGGCACACAGAACCAGCGTCGTCTTCCGGACCTCCATCCCACCCTCCCAATCAAGGCGAATTCTACAATGCAACGCGGTGCTTGAGTCGCCAGCCGGATTCTAAGGAATCGGTTTGGCCAGCGGTTTGATCTCGCCCGCAACCCCATCCGGCAGCGGATAACGATCGACATTGGTGAGCAGGGCAACTGTCTGGTAATACCCGATAACGCCCATCACCTCGACCACCCCCCGCTCGCCGAGTTGTTGTTTCGCCGCGTCGAAGGTGGTGTCGCCGACCTGTCCCGTCCGCAGCGCTTCGGCTGTGAAGTCATACACCGCCTGCTCGTCCGCCCGCAGGCCGGCAGGCTTTCTTCCTTCCGCGATCGCGCTGACTACGGCCTCGCTCAGCCCCGCCTGGACGCCCGCCCGGTGATGCGCATACCACGGGAACTCCGCGCCGGCATCGCGAATCGTCAACAGCGCGGCGAGTTCGTTGAGTCTCATCGGCAGCGGCGAATGAAACCGCTCATAGGCGCCAAACCGCAGAATGCCTTCACCGATATCAGGGCTGCGGAGAAGAATGTTCACCGGTCCCCGCGTACCGCCTTCGATCTTTCCGGAAGTCAGCAGTTCCATCAGATTCTTCTGCGCCGGCGTCATGTCTTCGGCCGCCAGAGGCTTGAAGCACTCAGGTCCCGCATCGCGTGTGGTGGAATGGGGAGGCCTTGCCCGCACCGGCAACTCCGGCTTCTGTCCCTCGTCGAGCGGATAGCGATCGACGTTCATCATCAGCGAAGCCATCTGGTAAAAGCTGACCAGCCCGATCAGATCGACCACACCTTTTTCGCCCATCTTTTCCCGGGTGGCCGTGAAGACAGCGTCGCTGACGCGTTTGTCGTTCAGGAGTTCAGTCACGAAATCCCGGACGGCAGCCTCTTCCGGCAGCATTCCGGCCGGGCGCCTGCCCTGCACAATGGCGGCGATGGTTTCTTCGCTGATGCCGGCTCGTGCCCCGACGCGATGGTGCACCGAGAACTCATACTGTGGGTTCCAGTATCGGCCCGTAAGCAGGACCGCCATCTCGTTCTGGCGCGCCGAAATCACCGGCGGAATCCGGCTGCTGATAATGCCGCGCGTGGCTTGGCTCAACTCCGGGCTGCGCAGCTCGATGTTGAAAATTCCGATAGTTCCGCGATTGGCGATCGCGCGGTCGGCGATCGCCTTCTGCGCTGGTGTCAGTTCTTCATATCGCAGACCGGGAAAGCGGTCGCCATGCAGGTCGAGTTTCGGCCGGGCCTGATCGGGCACGCTCTGCGCGCACAGCGCGGATGCGAGGCCCAGCGCTGAAATCAGCCGGTGCATCGTTGCGGCCTAGCGGCCCGCCGGAGCAGCCCACGGCTCAAGCCGCAGCAGCGCGCCATCCTGCTCCTCCGTCAGCACATACAACAAACCATCGGGACCCTGCCGGATATCGCGAATGCGGTTCTGCAGTTCGTGGAACATCGACTCGCGGTGCAGTTCCTCCCACTTGTCGTTGAAGTCGATCCGCACCAGTTGCCCGGACCGCGGCACTTCGCCCTGCCGCATCCCGCCCACGAACAGGTTATTCTTCCAGCGCGGAAATTTATCGCCGGTGTAGAACGTCAGGCCGGACGGCGCAATCGCGGGCACCCAGTAAACAACCGGCGGCTCCATCCCTTCCTTGTAATCGCCCGGGCTTACCTTCGCCCCGAGATAAAACCTGCCGTTACTGACGACGGGCCATCCGTAATTCTTACCCGACTCGAGAATATTGACTTCGTCGCCGCCGTTCGGCCCGTTCTCGCATTCCCAGAGCCGGCCCGTCTCCGGCTCCAGCGCCAGGCCAAGGCCGTTGCGATGGCCGTATGTATAAATCTCCGGCCGCGCGCCTGACCGCCCCACGAACGGATTATCCGGCGGTACTGTGCCGTCGGGCTTCAGCCGGAGCACTTTGCCTGCAAGCTCGTTCAGGTCCTGCGCCTTCATCGCTTCGTTGTCGCCGATGCCGATCGTCATGTAAATCATGCCGTCGCGTCCGAAAAGAATCCGCGAGGCATTACCGCTCTGAATCGCGGAGAACAAATCGCGCACTTCGACCAGTGCCTTTCCATCCCAGCGGCCTCGTCCAAGCGTTCTGACAGCTGTGTTCCCGGTTCCGGTCGGCTTGTCGTAGGTGAAGTAGATCAGCTTGTTCTCGGCGAAATGCGGATCGAGCGCGAGATCCATCAATCCACCCAGCCCTTGCGCGCGGATCTGCGGCAGACCGGCCACGGGCGTGGGGTCGAGCACGCCATTGCGCACCATGCGCAGCCGCCCGGGCCGCTCCGTAATCAACATCGCGCCGTCAGGCAGAAAAGCCATGCTGAACGGATGAACCAGGCCCTTCGTCACTGTCAACCGGATCTGATGCTGAATGCCCGTGTCCAGCACGATCGGCCCGTCAGGCAATGGCGGGGAAGGCCACGCGATGCCGGGAGGTGCGGTGGGCGCCCGTCCCGGGCCGCGCCCGGCAGCCGGCGGCGCCGGTTGCTGCGCGTTCACGGCCATTCCCGTCAGAATCGCTCCGGTCAACCCGAGCGTCAAAGCCAATCCACGTAGCCGCATCGAAAGCCGCCCCCTTAACGTCGGCAGCCATTATATGTCTCATTCGCAATCCGCGAGCTTACTGGCCTTGGCGCGGTTTGCGCCCTCGTCCTGGGCTAATGCGGATTTCCCCAGCCACCCGGATACGGTGCGGTCCAGACCGTGGTTGAACGCGCCGATTGAAACCCCCACCGGCCGTTCTCCGAAACAATCCGCCCTTCGAGAACTCCCGATGTCCGGAAACCCGCGCGCGCAGACTGCAATCAGGAATCCGCTGCCCTTGCATTCGCGCATGAAATGCGTCAGCTGGCGGGATCTCCCGTCGCGTCACCGCCGCGCGGGTCCCCGGAGGCCTTCCGGCGGCTCGACCGCTGGTAGTGCGGACTGTACTCGAGGCCGTATGGCGTCTTCACCTTCGTCCGCGCCTTTTCCTCATAGAACGCCCGGCTGGATTGCTGTCGCGCCGCGATTTCTTCCTCCGTCGCATCGCGGAACGTAATCTCTTCGCGCGGGACAAACATCACCTGCCCGATCGGCAGGCTGGGTGACGCCGAAATCGTTTCGCCCGGCTGCAGGACGTAGCGGAACTCGGAATCATGCACGTACCAGTCCGTCTCGACGCGAATAACCAGCATGGGGGCGATTGGCCGCTCGATCATATTGAACACGGGCGTGTAGATCGTATCCCAGCCCGGCGGAGTCTGGAAATTCCACGCTCCTCGCAGCGTAACCGCGCCGGCCGGTGTTCCGAGGTCATCCGGGGAGATGAACATCCGAGGCATCAGGTGGGCGAGCTCACGAGTTTGCGGGGTATCCTGGATGTGCATCTCGACTTCCCGTTTGGTGGCGCCGATTCCGCCCATTGGCAGCTGAAAAGTCGTCGTGAAGACAGGATCCCAGTCACTTCCCTTCGCATTCACCGAATAGACAAAGCGGTAAAGCCCCTCTCCCTCATAGCCGATTTGAAAAGTTTCCTTTTCGGCCAGCGGAGGATGAACCAGAAAACCCGCGGTGCTTCCGGCTTCAAGCACCGGACAGTGCCGGGCATGCTGTGGCAGAAGCGGGCGCTGGGCCTCGCGCCGGGGCCGCAGGCCAATTCCGGGCCTGTACGGGTTGGGAAAGAGCCCCACTTGCATCTCCGAAGTATCTCATCCGTTGAAAAAACCGGAGCGGCCGAAAGCACGCACTTCGTCATATGCCACTTAACGCGGATCGGAAAGTGAGGAGAAATACTTGTCGCTGAGACCGGCGCGCAGCAGGGCATGAGATACACTACGACGTCAAACCCCTGCCAATGCCATCCCGGCCCCTTGCGGGCACCGAAAATCGAATCGCGACATCATCCGGTGGATTATTCGGAAACTTCTTCGCGGGCGAGCGGCGCTCCGCATTTAACAAGGAACACCTGATTGATGGGCGCGCCCGCCGCGTGTTCGACCTGACGCAGCAGGCGTGCGATGCCGGCATTTACCCCTATCAACTGCCGCTCGAAAGCCGGTCCGGCCCCTGGGTTGAAGCCGAAGGCCGGCGCATGCTGATGTTGTCCTCTTACGATTACCTCGGCCTGATCGGGGACGAGCGCGTCGATAAGGCCGCCATTGAAGCCATCCGGGCTTACGGCACGGGCACCGGCGGCGTGCGCATGTTGACCGGCACCATCGACATCCATCACGAGATGGAGCAGGAGCTGGCGCAATTCAAAGGAACCGCGGGCGCGATCACCTTCAGCTCGGGCTATCTGGCCAACCTCGCGGTGGTAACCTCGCTTCTCTCGCCGCAGGACACCGTCGTCATGGATGCGCTGGCGCATCGAAGCCTGGCGGATGCGTGCCGGCTGGCCGGTGTCAACCTCCGCCGCTATGCGCACAACGATTGCGCCTCTCTGCGCCAGGAACTCGAATCCGGCCGGCGCACCGGGCGCACTCTGATCGTCGCGGACGGCGTCTTTTCCATGGATGGCGACATCTGCGCGCTGCCGGAGCTGATTGCGGCTAAAAAGGAATTCGGCTGCTACCTGCTGGTGGATGAATCGCACGCCCTCGGCGTGATTGGTAAGACCGGCCGCGGCGTTCATGAGCACTTCGGAGTCGGCGCTGACGAGGTGGATATCTGGACGGGATCGCTGGCCAAGGGAATCCCGTCGAACGGCGGTTTCGTCGCCGGTTCCCAGGAGTTATGCATCTATCTCCAGCACGCTGCGGCCCCGTTCATCTTCTCTGCGGCGCTCTGTCCCGCGGCTGTGAGCGCTGTCCGCACCACGCTGGCAATTCTGCGCAGCGAGCCCACTCGTGTGACCCGGCTGCAGAGCAATGCATGCCTGCTGCGCGAAGGGCTCCGCGATCTCGCGTACAACGTGGGTACGTCCGCAACCGCGGTTATTCCGGTGCTGCTGGGGGATGAGGCGCTGTGCGCCATCTTCGCCGCCAGGATGCGCGAAATGGGCATTGTCGTTTCCCCGATCATGTTTCCCGCCGTAGCGCAGGGTTGCGCTCGTCTGCGCCTCTGCGTGACCGCCGCGCATTCCCACGACGACCTGCATTTTGCTCTCGATGTTTTCCGCGAACTGCGTGAGAGCATCGGCCTCGGGTAGCGGCGATGCTTGCGCTGGTCACCGGCGCCAGCGGATTCCTCGGCGGCCGTCTGGCGCAGAAGCTGGTGGCGGCCGGTGCGAGCGTTCGTATTCTGGCGCGGCACAGCGCGCGCCTGGAGCACCTGGCCGGACTTCCGATTGAAATCGTGCGCGGCAGCCTCGCCGACCCCGATGCTCTGCGGTCGGCCGTCGCAAGCGTTACGCACGTCTACAATTGCGCCGGTTGTTCGACCGACTGGGCGGCCCACGCGGATTACGTCGCCGCCAATGTGGATGGGGTGCGCCACCTGCTCGCCGCGGCCGCCGGCGCTGCCGGCCTGCGGCGTTTTCTGCACGTAAGTACGACCGACGTCTACGGGTACCCGCGTGTCCCCTGCGACGAATCCCATCCGGCGTTGGATATTGGCCTGCCATACAACTGCACAAAGCGCCTCGGAGAAGAATCCGTGTGGGAGGCGCGCCGGGCGACCGGGCTTCCCGTCACCGTAGTACGTCCAGCCACGATTTTCGGGCCGCGCGGGCAGGCATTCACCGTCGATATCGCGCGGCACATTGAACAGGGTTCGATGGCGCTCATCGATTCAGGACGCGCGCCGGGCGGATTCTGCTACGTCGACAACGCGGTGGATGCGATGGTGCAGGCGGCGGACGCGAGTGTGACCGAAGGCGCGGCGTACAACATCGCTGACGGCACCGCGATGACGTGGCGCCAGTATGTGGACGCGCTGGCGGCGGCGTTGGGCAAAAAGCGCGTGAGACTCAATCTCCCCTCGGGCGCAGCCATGGCGTTGGCCGCGTCATTTGAAGCTTGCCATCGCACATTGCGCCTTCGAGGCCGGCCTCTGCTGACGCGTCACGCGGTTTACCTGCTCTCCCGCAATCAGGAATATCCCACTGAGCGCGCCCGGCGTGATTTCGGCTTTGAGCCGAAGGTTGGGTTTGCCGAAGGGATTGCGCTCTCGGTGGAGTGGCTGGTGTCTTCGGCTCACCGCGACTGATCCAGAATCCGATAAATCTGCGCCCCGTATTTCTCTACCGTCGCCATGCCGATCCCGGGAATCGCCAGCAATTGCGCGGCGCTCCTCGGTTGGTTTTGCGCAATCGCCATCAGCACGCGATCGGACATGATCCGAAACGCCGGCACGCCCAATTTCGCCGCCTGCGCGCGCCGCCATTCCCGCAACATCGTTTCGGTCTTCGAATCGCGGGGCGAAGCCGCCGCAGCGTTCTTATCGCCCGCGGGGCGGCTCAGGGGCTCCCGAACCTTCTTCTTCTTTGGCGCCTTTTTCGTGGCCGCCCCGGCTTTCCTGCCGCGCCGCTTCGGCTCCGCCGCCCGCGCCGCTGCGCGAATCGATAACTCCAGCGGCGTATCCTCATCGACGTCCTCGGCGTCGCGCGTCAGACTCGCCTTGCGGAACGGAATCGATTTCCCATCCTTTTCAAACACCGAGTCCACCAACCAGACCAACCCCGACCGCGCCATCGCCCCCATCAGTTCCTCGAACGCATCGCGGTCGAGTCCGTTCTTCGCGCACAACTCCGTATGCAGTTTTCCTAACGAGCGCGACTCGCCGCGCAATGCATCCAGAACCTTCCGCGCTACAGCCTGCTCTGCGGCGTTCGCCGCCCGGAACTCCTGGGCCACGCAGCTTTCCGGAGCGCAGAAATCGCAAATGCCGCACGGCTTCCGGCTGTCCGTCGTATCCCCAAAATGCCGCACCAGACTCGACATCCTGCACTGCTGGCTCTGCGCATACCGGATCATCGCCTCGATCTGCGCCTGCTTCTGCTCGCCCTGCGCGATGTACGAATCGCGCCAGTCGCCGGTGCCGCGCGCGAGATTGTCTGCCGCGTCGATCGTCACGCCGCCATGCGTCCACAGCTTCTCCAGTGCCTTCTCGAATACGTCGGCGGGTATCCGGCTCTGCTTCTCAATAAACTCGCGCGGCTGCTGTTCCGCCCGCAGACGCGCATAGATCGCGTCCAGCATTTTCACATCCGGATAGTCGCGCTCGAAGAAGAAATCGTGTGTGTGGCGGTCCGCGTAGGAATGCATCAGGATGGCCCGGCTCGGCTCGCCATCCCGGCCCGCACGCCCGATCTCCTGGTAATACGCCTCAATGCTCCCGGGCAGCGCGGTATGAATCACCGACCGGATATTCGCCTTGTCGATGCCCATCCCGAATGCGATCGTCGCCACGATCACTTCCAGCTTTCCGCTCAGGAAGCCATCCTGTACGCGGCGCCGCCGCTCCGCATCGAGTCCCGCATGATACGCCGCGGTCGAAAAATTTCTCGACAGCAGCGCCGCTACGCTCTCCGCCTGCTTGCGGCTTGGCGTATAGACAATCGCTGGCCGGCGCGCCGGATCCTCCAACAACTCGAGCGCCAAATCGGGCCGCCGCGATGGACTTGTCTCCACCACCTCAATCGCGATATTCGATCGCCGGAAGCCGTGGATAAAGCTCGCCTGGCGCTCCGGAGAAGACGAGCCGAGCCCCAGTTGGTTGCAGATGTCATGCTGCACGATAGCCGTAGCGGTTGCCGTCAGCGCGATCACCGGCGCGGGCCGCAGCAGAGGCAGATATCCGCCCAGCAGCCGGTAGTCGGGACGAAAATCATGCCCCCACTGCGAGATGCAATGCGCCTCGTCGATCGCGATCAGCGCCGGTTTCCGGCGCGCCAGCATCTCCGGAAAACCGGGCACCCGCAGCCGCTCCGGAGCGATGAACAGAAACTGCAGCTTGCCGTTGAGATAGTCGATGCACACCTGCCGCGACGCAGCACGGTCGCGCCCCGAGTGGATGCACTCCACTGCAAATCCGCGTTCGCGCAGTTTCGCGTATTGATCCTCCATCAGCGCAATCAGCGGACTGATCACCAGCGTCGTGCCGCCGCGCGCCAGTCCGGGCAACTGGTAGCACAGCGACTTCCCGGCGCCGGTCGGCATCACCAGCAACGCGTCCCGGCCTTCGATTACTGTGCGGCAGACTTCCTCCTGATTCGCCCGAAAGAAAGCAAACCCGAAGGCGCGGTGCAATAGTGCATCCAAAGACTCGCCTGCCATCGCCGCCACAGGCTCAGCCACGGGCTCGGCCGCAGTCGGTTCGGGTTGAGCAGGCCCGTCGGGTCGTCGTTGGGGAACTGCCGGAAGCTGGCCCACCTTGCCCACCACATTCCGCACATAATCTTCGATCCCGTGCAGAAACGGCTCGAGCTTCGCTTCGCCCCGCTGAATCCGCTTCAGGTGCGCCTCCCACTGCCCCGTCATCGCCGGACTCTTCACTTCCGGATGCACCACCTCAATCAGCTGAATTCCCTTATCGGTCGCCTCAAGGTTCTTCCCGCTGCGCAGAATGTATTCCCGCTTCAGCAGCACTTCGATGATGGAAGCCCGCGTGGCGGGCGTGCCCAGTCCCGTCTCCTTCATCGCGTCCGACAGTTCTTTCTCGTCGAGGGTCTTGCCCGCCGTTTCCATCGCTGTCAGCAGTGTGGCTTCCGTAAACCTCTTCGGGGCGCGCGTCTTCTTGCGCAATGCCTCCGCGTCCAGCACATCCTGCGCCTGGCCGCGCGCCAATCCGGCTGGCAGGGCCTGCTCCTCTTCTGCTGCCTCCTCCTTCCGGTTGCCCCCGCTCTTCCTCGCCGTCGGGAAATCCAGCACCTTCCACCCCACCTGCTGCACCGCCTTCCCGGAGGAGTGGTAACGGTCGATGACTTGCCCGTTTACGATTGCGGTGATCACCGTAGTTACCGACCACACATGGTCCTCATGCCAGCACGTGAGCAGGCGCCTGCAAACGAGGTCGTGGATTTTCGCGGCATCGGGAGACAGGTCAGCCCGCTCCGGCGACGTCACTGTGGGGATGATCGCGTGGTGATCGGTGACCTTCGCGTCATCGACGAACCTGCGCCCCAGAGGTTTTTCGCCCGTTCCCGGCGCCAGTAGTTCGCGGTATGCGCCCGCCACGGTCTGCACAATGCGCGGCAGCGTCGCAGCCACATCCTGGGATAAATGCCGGCTGTCTGTACGCGGATAGCTGATCAGCTTATGCCGCTCGTAGAGCTCCTGTGCAATATCCAGCGTGCGCTGTGCACTGAATCCGAACAGCCGGTTGGCATGGCGCTGCAATTCCGTCAGATCGTAAAGCAGCGGCGGCCCCATGCGCTGCGTCTCAGCCTTGACGGATTCAATCGCCGCCGCGCCTGTCTTGGCGCGCTCCACAATCTGCGCCGCTTCCTCACCCGATGCCGGCAGCCGCGCCGATTTCTGGATGTCCGCCGCATCCCGAAACCAGGTGCCTTTATAAGCCTCGGCCTCCGGACGCCCGGCGGGCCGGAACGTCGCCACCACTTCGAGATAATCCTCCGGAACGAAACGTCGGATCGCCAGTTCCCGCTCCACCACCATCGCGAGCGTCGGCGTCTGCACCCGGCCCACGCTCAACTCATCGCCGTAGGTGAGCGTATAGGCGCGCGACAGATTCATCCCGACCAGCCAGTCGGCACGGCTGCGGCCGCGCGCCGCGTCGGCCATCGGCTCGTAATCGCTTCCCGGCTTCAGCGCATCGAAACCCTTGCGGATCGCCTCCGGTGTGAGCGACGAAATCCAGAGGCGCCCGATCGGCTTCGAACAACCCGCGGCTTCATAGATGTAGCGGAAGATCAGCTCGCCTTCGCGCCCCGCGTCGGTCGCGCACACGATCCGGCCCACCCGCGGCGACGAAAGAATCTTCCGGACCACCTCAAACTGATCTTTGGTCTTCTCGTAGATGACCAGCGGCCACGAAGCGGGCAGCATCGGCAGCGACTCGCGGCGCCACGCCTTCCACTCCGGCCGGATCTCATGCGGCTGCGCCAGCGCTGCCAGATGCCCAATGGCCCACGTCACCACATAGCCATTGCCGTGAATGTATCCCTCGCCCCGCGTGGTGGCGCCGAGTACCTTCGCGATGTCCCGCGCGACGGACGGTTTCTCGGCCAGAACAGCCACTGTGCCGCTTTCCCCTGCCGCTTTGTTCAAAGTAGTATTTTAGGCCGCAGGAGCTTCCGCCGAGGTGAGACGCCTGCCGGGCGCGATGCGGGCAACCCTGCCGAACTGCGCGGCCGAAGCGGCATGATGGATACTGGCAGAGCAGAGGGCATGAAATTACGATGAACCGCACGAGCGTACAGGCTCTTGTTTTCGGTGTCCTGACACTGGGCGCCGTTCCGCTTGCGGCGCAGTGGCCGAGCATCCCGGATGCGAACGTCCCGCGTGATTCCAAAGGCAATGTACGGGCGGATGCGCCTATTCCCCGAACTGCTGACGGGAAACCCGACTTCTCCGGTCTCTGGATGCACGCCAACAGTGCACCGCCTCCGGGACGCGGTGGACGTGGCGGACGCGGCGGGCAGGGAGCCGCACCCGCTGGCGGTGCCCCTCCGGGTGGCGCTGGTGCTCCTGCCGGTGGCGCCGGCGCTTTTCGCCTCGAGGCCCCAACCCCGCCATTTCCCTTCGATCCGAAGGGTCCGCCTGTCGCCACGTTTTTCGAGGCCGGCGCAAATATGGAGGGCGGGCTGCCTTATACCGAGTGGGCTCGCGAGATCAGAAAGAAGCGCACCGACCTGCAGGCCCGCGACAACCCCGACGCCAATTGTTTGCCCATGGGCTTTCTGCAGTTTCATCAGCAGCCCCAGCCGCGCCGGATCATGAACGTTTCGAATCCCAAAATGCTGCTGATCGAGTACGAAGCAAATCACGGTCTGCGCCACATCTATATGGATGGCCGGAAGCTGCCGCCGCAGGGCGAGCCACAGCCGTGGTGGTACGGCTACTCGACAGGCCATTGGGACGGCGACACGCTGATTGTCGAAACCAATAACCTGCGGGGCGCCGAAGACAGCGCGTATGACGGCTGGCTCGATGTGAACGGCAGTCCTTATTCGGAGCAGGCCAGATTCACAGAGAAGATCAGTCGACCGGCCTATGACCACCTGCAGATCGACGTGACGGTCGATGACCCGAAAGCCTATACGAAGCCATGGACCGTGCGCGTCGATCAGCGGCTGCTTGTCGGTGAGGACCTCATCGAATTCGAGTGCAACGAGAACCAGCAGTTCAGGCAGCACGTCAAATAACCGGCGAGCACTGAACGTGCCACGGTTGCCTAAGGTATCTTCACCGCGTACAGCTTGAACGGCGTCGGATCCTTCCCCTTATTCGCGCCGTTGCGATAATCCTGCTTGCCTTCGCACACCCATGCCATGCCCTTGGTCGCGGTGGTCGCGGGTGTGGCCAGCATCCCGTCCTTCAGCATTTTTATCGTCGCCATATTGGTCTTCGGATCGACCGTGATCAACGCCAACCGGCCGCCCGCCCGCGTGGCGTTGCCATTCTCCGATTGCACGAATCGATTCCTGCCGATGGCCCGCAGACCATCCGGAGCGCCCAGCGGCTCCGACAGCTTCAAATCAGTCACTTTCGTGGATTTTCCATCCGGCCCCAGATCCAGCCTGATCAGTTTTCCCGCGGTCACGCTGTTTACATACAACGTGTTCTTATCGCCGAATGCCAGACCGTCCACACCGGCCAACAGCGGATCTGCCGCCGCCTGCTCAAGCGCCGTCGCACCTTTCTTCAGCATGAACAGCTTGGCGCCTGCCGTGTCCGAAGCATAGGCGGTGCCGTTATCCGCCACGGCGATGTCGTTGCACACTGCGCCTGCCGGCATGGGGTACGAACCTTTAGCCATACCGGTCTTCAAATCGAACGCCTTCAGAGTTCCCGGACCCGTATTGCAAACCCAGAGCGTGTTCGCCTTCTCGTCGGCGAGCACACCGAGCACGGTGGTAAACCCATTGCCCTCGCGTGCGACGAAAGGCTTCGCTTCCGTCTCGCCCGGTTTGATCTTGTAGACACCGCCCGGAACGCTGCCGAGGATGATTGTCCCGTCCCGCAAAGACGTGATGCTTTCAGGGAAAAGATCTTTGGGCTGGCTGATCGTTATTTCGGTGGCCTTGTCGGCCGCCAACAGGGAAGCGCCCAAAGCGAAAACATTGATGGCCACCGTGCGGCGAATCCACGGAGATGTGACGAGTTTCATTCCCCCTATCATCCCTCACGGCACTCCGTCCGGCAGCGAGGCCCGACGCGGCATTCGAGCCCGTGTCGCTCAGAACTGGAAGCGCGCCACCAGCATCCCCGACCGCGGCGCCGCACCGGCTCCATTGGTCGTGTTGATGTAGCCGAAGCCGCCGCTCAGCAGCGCATTCGCGAAGTAAGTGGTTGTCGCCTGCGCATTCGTACCCGTCGGATTTCCCCAGATCTGGCGATTGAAGATATTGGTGAACTCCGCGCGAATCTGCAGACTCGCACGCTCCTTCACGCGGAATACGCGCCCGAACGAAAGATTTTCGGCCGGCCGCCGCTGATACCGGTAATCGCTGTAATAAGCCGCGGAAGTTCCGAACTGACCCGCCGGCGGGTTGACCCACGCATTCGGATTCAGCACCAGCGTCTTGGTCGGATCGAAACAATGGCAGTTCAGGTCCTGCAGAAACAACGGTTGGCCCGGCACGCGGTTGGCGAATGTCGACCGGAACAGTACCGTCGACAGCGAATTATTCGCCGTGGGCACGCGGATCGGCAGCCCGGATCCATAACGCAGCACCGTTCCGAGCGTCCAGTCGCGCGCCAGCCACGACAGCACCTTGTTCCCGGCAATCCGCGGCGTCGTGTAATTGCCCGCCAGTACCAGCAGCAGAGGCTGGTCGTATCCCGAGATGTACTTGTTCTGGGCGCGGTTGGTAATGTCGTTGACCTGAACGCTCACGGCCTGGAAGAACGAGAAATCCTGCTCCGCTCCCAGTGTGAGCTGCTTCTGCCACGAGAGCGAGCCGCTGAAGTCGAGGCCGTGCGAGAAACGTTTGGTCACTTTCACCTGCAGAGAGTCATACCAGGTGTCGCCATCCGGCGAGTAATGCCAGTTCGTCAGATTGCCGAACTGCGGGAACGGACGGATCGACTGCGCCACTGTCGATGTCGGCGGGAAGCTGGGATACGGCAGGTTGCCGAAACCCCGCTGAATCGCCTTGGCTGAGTTGATCGGCAGAGCGAGAAGCGCAAGATCATCCGGGTTATTGATGTTGAGCCCGTGCGCCGCCAGGATCTGCGGCGTAAGCACGTTCGGATTCAGCAGAAACGGCGCATTCCACCAAACGCCGCGATTGCCTACGTACGCGGCTTCCACCAGCAGATTGGGGAAGACTTCGCGCTGGATCCCGATGCTCCACTGCAATTGGCGCGCGGGCCGTCCGGCATTCTGATCGAACAGTTGCGACGGCGAGCTGGTCGTGCCCGGAAGCGGGATTTGCCCTGGGTAAAAATTCGGCCAGGAAATCTTGTAGGGCACGCCGTCTCTGAGTAAATAAGCCGGATCGCCGTAAGACGCCGTCGAGTAGATTTGCTGCGAACCAGTGGAGAGCGAAAGGCTGTTGTTGTCGTCCGGTTTCGCATAGGAAACGCCGACGCCGATCCGGAGCACCGTCTTCGGCAGCATCTGATACGCGAGCCCGAGCCGCGGACCGAATGCCCATGGATAGTTGTGCGCGAAATTGCAGTTACAGCGGCCGCCGCCGTAGCCTTCATAGATCAAAGCGCCGGGAAGATTTCCGGTGCTCGGGTTCGGCGTGCCTGGCGAGAAGATTCCGTAGCGCCCGTACTGCTCATGCAGATAGGTCTGGAAGTCGTACCGCAGCCCGTAGTCGAGCGTAAGCTTGCGGGTAACCTTCCAGCTGTCCTGCACAAAGAATGAAATCCCATGGCTGCCCATGCGCGTCTTCGTCGGAATCGCCGCATAGCCGTTATCCACACGGCCCATCAGGAAGCTGGCATAGTTGAAGCCCACCGTGCCGCCCGAGAGGGGGATGCCATTGAGCGCGGGCAACCCCGTCTCGTTCGGGCTGAAGATAATCCACGTATTGGCATACGTCTGGTTGTAAGCGACGTACCCATTCAGAACCGTTTCACCGCCGGCCTTGTAGGTGTGGTTGTTGTGGACCCACGTCAGACTCGCGTTTGCCGTCGGCTTCGTGTAGTTCAGCTTGACCGCGTTGCCCGGGCCAAGGTTGGGCCCGCCGCCCAGCGTCGTGCTGGCGATTCCCTGGATCACCGGAAACAGGTTGGCCGAACTGCCCCGTAAACCCAGCGCCGCCACCTGATCCACTTCCGGCGGCGTCTGCGTTTGAATCGGATAGAGCAGACCCGCCCCGGCATGGAACAGCAGCGTGGGCGTGATCGTCCGATCGAAGTTGATGCGGATGGTCTCCGCCGTATTCGTCGTTGGGGTGCCGTTGATAATCCCCGGCAGGCCGTTGTTATTGGGCGTGTCAGTGTGGTTATGCGCCCAGTATCCGGATATCTTCGAAACCGAGCTCAACGAGTAATCGATCTTCACCGACGGCACATAAGTGAGCCTTGAGTTGCTGAAAGTCGGCACGAAGTTGTTGACCAGCCCTGTGCGGTTCGGCTGCGGCAGCAGAGACTGAATTTTCAGCGCGACCGGATCCTGCTGGCTGAGCGGCACGAAGTTTCCCGGGAACGGATCGCGCTCCCGCAGCCCGTTCACCACGCGGTCGGTCGTTGGGTCATAAACCGTGTTCTCGAGAATCGGCCGGCCAAAAGGATCCGTTCCAAGGTTTCGTTTGGTCAACGCCGCCGAAAAATCTCCGCTGCGATAAGCGGTATTCGGGACCGTGTAATTCGTGGTCGAGTTGAGCGTAGTCTCGCGAAACTGCTCGAAGCTGAAAAAGAAAAACAGCTTGTCGTGGCCGTTGACGATTTTGGGGATGATAACCGGCCCCCCAACCGTAAACCCATAGTCATTGCGCCGCTGTCGGTTGCGGATGTGCTGGTTGTTCCCTCCGTCGGTGTTCGGCGTGCCCGCGTTGAGGATCTCATTCACAAAATATTCGTAACCGCTGCCATGGAACTGATTGGTACCGGACTTCATCGTGACGTTGAACAATCCGCCGCCCGCCTGCCCGAACTCGGCCGCATAGTTACTGGTCTGTATGGCGAATTCCTGGATCGCGTCGACGCTGGGTGTCGTCACGGATTGAGTCGCCGAGTAGCCGTTCGTCGCGTCCTGCCCGTCGATGCGCAACGCCTGTGTGTTGCTGGGCGTGCCGTTGATGCGCAGATTCGAGTCGGCGCCGAACGTTGCGCTGCCCGGAAGAAGCTGGATCACGGCGTAGGGGTTGCGGATGCCCGCGGTGCCCGCGGCCGCGCCGCCGATGCCGAGCGCCGGAAGGTCATCGAGCTGGCTCGTCGAGATATTGTGGCTCAGCTCACCGCTCTCTGTTTTCAGCAGCGGCGACGTTTCGGAAACGGTGATGGATTCGGTCGAGGCGCCGACTTCAAGCACGGCATCGATGCGCACCGTCTGCGCCGCCTGCACCTGAATGTTGCCGCGCACGTACTTTTTGAAGCCCTCAACGCTGACGGTGATTGTGTACGTACCGACAGGCAACTGCGACAGCGTGTAGTTACCGGTAGCGGAACTGGCGGCCGGGAAGATGGCTCCGGTCTCCATCTGGCGCGCTTCCACGGGCGCGCTCGGCACCGCGGCTCCGGTCGGATCGGAAATCGCCCCGGTAATCGTGCCGCGATCCCCCTGCGCAAATACCGGCGCCGTCAAAACCAGGCCGGCTACAAAAAGTATTCCCCACCGCATCCCACACCCCCCAGGAAAACTGAAATTTCACACTCGGGTGGAAGTATATACAAAGGAGCGAGAATAGTTGGGCAAAATCCGAGCTAAGCCGTGTTAATTATGGTGCTATTGAACACAAATAGACTAATGTGCGGAGTTAGATACAGCCAAGGCGCTTCCAAAGATCCAATGCGGCGTTCAGAAGTTAGATGTGGGTGAGATCCGGGCGCGGGTCTGTGCCCGCGCCCGGCTAAAAGTGCGGAATCAGCTTGCTTTCTTTTGCTGCACCGGCGTTTGCCCGTCATATTCGATTTCTTTTTTCAACGACGACGCATCGGCGGCATCCGCGCCCTGCGTCATCCCTTCTTTGTCCCGTTGTTCTTCTTTCGATGCCGGTTGTTTCTCGTTTTTATTGCGTTCGGACATAACGTCTCCTCGGCTGAAACCGAGCAATTCAGTCTCCGGTTGGCGCCTGCCTGCCCGGCGCCCGCCTGCGTAGCACCGTGCCTTCCATACCCGATTCGGCCACAAAATTGTACAGCTCTTCGCGCCGGTGATTGTGGGTTGACGACCATGCATCGCAAACGAAAATTGAGCACCGCCTCGTCGAATTCGGCGACGGAACGGAATATCCGCACCATTTGTGAGTTGGAAGCCGTAAGCCTCGGGCAGCGCTCGCACCTCGAGCGCCTTGGAGACGCTATTGCCATCCATGCGGGAAAACCCTGGTGCATAGTGGCTCACTGCCTTTGGTTCGCATGCTGGATCGCGGTCAACGCCGTCAAGCCTTTCGACCCGTTTCCGTATCCATTCCTGACGACAGCGGTCTCGCTGGAATCGATCTTCCTCGCCCTGTTCCTGCTGATGAGTCAGAATCGCAGCAACCGCCAGGCCGAGGAGCGCGCGCACCTCGATCTTCAGATCAATCTCCTCGCCGAAGATGAGAACACCAAAATGCTGCAAATGCTGCAGGCGCTATGCGCGCACCATAAACTCGACATGGCTCACGATCCGGAAGTGGAAAAACTCGCCGGAAAAGTGGATGCGGCGGATGTCGTAGCCGAGATACAAAAGCACAGCGCAAACCTCAGCTAAAAGGCTCGTAGGCCGGCGTCATCGCGAGTATGAAGAACACGGCCACGCGCTTCCCAGGTTTGGACACGCCGCTTTCAGCCGCGTTCAGGCCGCGCTCTATGTCGGCCCAGCTTCCCGCGAGACCAAAGCCATTCACGCCGCCGGCAACAACATTCGCCCGAACTCTATCGACTTCTCTTTCAAGCGGATACACCTTGGCGCCCACATCGCTGCTGCCCCTCTCCAGCACGATTTGCCCCGGCGCTGTGCTAATAAAGGACCGGGCAATGTGAACTTCCCTTTACCGGGATTGGCTTCGATTTTTCAACGCAAATCGTTGGCGCGGTCGCTTATGGCAGGGCAGCGTCGACGGTTTTATCCCCGACCGGGGTCAATACCGCCGCGATGTCCGCCAAACATTGCGCATGACATCTATAAGTGAAATAAGGCGGTTGTTTACAAATCTCCCCCGCCATGGTCCCAAAAAATGCTATATGCTGTCTTTGATCGAGAGTAAAACTCTATGGCCTACACACTGAAAGTAAACGGGCAGTCGACCACGGTTGACGCGCCACCCGATATGCCCCTGCTGTGGGTTCTTCGGGACCTGATGAATCTCCGCGGCACCAAGTACGGCTGCGGTATCGGACAGTGCGCCGCCTGCACCGTTCACCTGAACGGCAAAGCAGCCCGCGCCTGCCAGACGCCTATCTCCGCTGTGAAGGATCAGGCAGTGACAACCATTGAAGGTCTGTCTCTCGACGGCACACATCCCGTGCAGCTCGCGTGGCAGAAGGAAGACGTTGCGCAGTGCGGATACTGCCAGGCCGGCCAGATGATGGCGGCCGCGGCGCTGCTCGCAAAGAAACCCAACCCGTCGGATAGCGATATCGACTCCGCCATGAACGGCAATCTGTGCCGCTGTGGCACGTATATCCGCATCCGCAAGGCCATCCACACGGCCGCCGCGATGCCGAAGAATCTCTCCGGCAAGCCGGTGGAGAAAGCCTCCAAATAAGGGCGCAAGGAGATCCGGACAATGAAACAGACTGTTGATCGCCGTTCATTTCTGAAAGTAACTGCGGCTGGCGCCGGTGGCGTCATGATCGGCCTCTATATGGAGCCCGATGCGGATGCACAGGGCCGCGGTGGTCCTCCGCCGCCCCCGCCCGACCCGCACGTCTATGTGAAGATCGCCCCTGACGGCGCCGTCACGATCATGGCCAAGAATCCCGAAGTGGGCCAGGGAATCCGCACCATGCTCCCGATGATCATCGCCGATGAAATGGATGCCGACTGGGCGAAGGTCCAGATTGAGCAGACCGACTTCGACGATCGCAAGTACAACGGCCAGATCGCCGGCGGCAGCACCGCGACCCCGACGAACTGGACTCCCATGCGCCAGGTCGGCGCCGCTGCGCGCGCGATGATTGTCACCGCCGCCGCTCAGCAGTGGAACGTGCCGGCATCCGAAGTCACGACCGCATCCAACACCGTTTTCCACAAGGGCTCCAACCGCTCGATGGGCTACGGCGAGATTGCATCGAAGATGATGGCGCTGCCGATGCCTGAGCTGAATTCTCTGAAGCTCAAGGAGCCGTCGCAGTACACAATCATCGGCAAGAGCCAGATGCAGCGCGATCTCACCCCGATCGTCACCGGCAAACCGCTCTTCACGATCGACATGGTCGTGCCGGACATGAAGTACGCCGTCTTCCAGAAGGCGCCCGTGTTCGGCAGCAAGGTCGCCAGCGCGAATGTCGACGAAATCAAAGCGATGCAGGGCATTAAAGGTGTCTACATCGTCGACCGAGACAAGGCCGCGCAGGTGCCGAAGATCGACGGCAAGGTTCTTCCCGGCGATCCGGGCCTCGAGAACGGCGTCGCGATCGTAGCCGATAGCTGGTGGTACGCGCAGGCTGCCCGCAAAAAGCTGCAGGTCAAGTGGGACGAGCCCTCGCCGCGCAACACCGAGTCCAGCGTCGCCTTCGCGCAGAACGCCGACGCGCTGAGCAAGCAGCCCGCGCAGCGCAGCATCCGCAAGGATGGCGACCCCGACGGCGCTATGGCGAAAGCTGTGAAAACGGCCGAAGGCGCCTACTCCTTCCCGTTCATTTCGCACGCTCCGCTCGAACCCCAGAACTGCACCGCCCACTATAAGGACGGCAAGTGCGAGATCTGGTCGAGCAGCCAGATCCCCGGCAGCGGCCGTAATCTCTCGGCGCAGGCGCTGGGCATTCAGCCGACCGACATCACGCTCCACATGGTTCGGGGCGGCGGCGGCTTCGGCCGGCGCCTCACCAACGACTACATGGTGGAAGCGGCATACATCTCGAAGCTGCACGGCACGCCGATTAAGCTGGTGTGGGCCCGCGAAGACGATATGCAGCACGATTACTATCGTCCGGGCGGCTTCCAGTACCTCAAGGGCGGCGTCGACGCGCAGGGTAACCTCGTCGCGTGGAGCAACCACTTCGTCACTTACGGCGACAAGGAAGCGCTCGCCAACAACGGGACCGGCATCGTGTCGGCCGCCGCGATGGGCGCGACCGAGTTCCCGCAGCGCTTCATCCCGAACTATGAGCTGAAGGCGTCGGTGCAGCCGCTCGGTATCCGTACCGGTTCGCTCCGCGCGCCGGGCAGCAACTCGTTCGCGTTCGTGATCCAGTCGTTCATCGACGAGATGGCGCACGCCGCGGGTAAGGACCCGGTAGAATTCCGCATGGCGCTTCTCAGCACTCCTCCTCCACCGGCTCCGGCTGGCGGTGGCGGCGGACGCGGCGGCTTCGCCGCTCCCGGCATGAACGCCGAGCGGATGAAGGGTGTGGTGAAGGCTGTTGCCGAGATGTCCGACTGGGGCAAGCGCAAGCTCCCCAAGGGCACGGCGATGGGCGTAGCGTTCCACTTCAGCCACCAGGGCTACTTCGCCGAAGTCGCCGAAGTGAAGGTCGACTCCCAGAAGAAGATCAAAATCAACAAAGTCTGGGTGGCCGCCGATGTGGGCCGCCAGATCATCAACCCCTCCGCCGCCGACAACATGGTGCAGGGCGCGATCGTTGACGGTCTCAGCGAAATGATGGATCAGGAGATCACCGTCGATAAAGGCGCGGTCGTCCAGACGAACTTCCATCAGCACAAGATGGTCCGTATGTCGCAGGCGCCGCCTGAGATCGAGATTAAATACGTGCTGAGCGATAACAACCCGACCGGCCTCGGCGAGCCTTCCATGCCGCCGATCATTCCGGCTGTCACGAACGCCATCTTCACGGCGACCGGGCAGCGGGTACGGTCGCTGCCTCTGGCGAAGTCCGGCTATAGCTGGGCGTAACGCAACGCAGTAAGCTGGAAGTAACGGGGCTCGCCGGTTCGCTGGCGAGCCCTTCGTTGTTTGTGGGGCAGGCCGTTTGGCCTGCCAGAATATTCTTTCATGTTCAGCCTTTTCAAAGCCGGCAGGCGGAACCGCCTGCCCCACATCCTGCTGCTGATCTTCGCGGCGAGCCCACTCTATGCGCAGGACGAGCGCGTCGCCACCTCGCCGGACGGCCAGCTGGCTATCCACCTCTTCGCGACCATCCCAAAAGACGCGCTCTGGGGGCGCATCGGCTATCAGGTCTGGTACAAAGGCAAGCCGCTGCTTGCCACCTCGTGGATGGGGATCGACATTCGCGATCAGGAGCCGTTCCTCGGTGAGAATCCCGGCTTCATGTCGTCGGACGCCGCTTCCGGTCACGGTTTCAATTCCGTGACCGCGCACTACATGCAGAACGGAACGCTGGGGCGCCGGCTCGACATCGAAATTCGCGCGTACAATGACGGCGTCGCTTTCCGCTACGTGATCCCGCGGTCCAACCCGCTTTTCGATATCTACATTCGCGAGGAAATGACGGAGTTCAACTTCGCCGATCCCACTTTGCTGGCGCACCTGAAGCCGCAGCCCGATTACGACATGCCGTTTACGGCCGGACCCGTCACTGTCACCGATGCCGGCCCTGAAGCGCGGTCGCCGAAGTACCCTCGGACCTACCTGATTCGCACCGCGACAGGGATGCGAACTACGTTGGCGCGCTTCAACGGCGATCCGACGCTAGGCTACAGTGGCCACACCCCGCTCGACTGGATGTGGCGGGCGGTAATCGTGGGAGTGGATCGCGATCACCTCGCCGATTCGACGGTATTGAAGGATCTGAATCGTTGATCCCCCGACAAACGTGGAATTCGCCTCGAAAACTGCGACGTTTTTCCTCGTAACCGAATCAAAGTAGAGTAACATTGCACCGCGAAAATCGGTCTGTTATCATCAGGCAGGCGAGAAGATCGGATTTTCCCCCCTCTCAACAGCCCAAAAATTTCCAACCAACGGAGTTAACGTAATCACTGAATGAGCTTTACCGTCTTTCTGGGTAATTTGCCCACTTGGGTCACTGCCGACGACATTAAACAATGGCTCGCCGCAGAGGACCTCGTCGCGGATTCTGTCAAGGTCATCCGGAACCACGAGACGCAGGAATCGAAAGGTTTTGCGTTTATCGAAGCGCCTACAGGCGATGAAATGCAGGCCATCATCCGCCGGTTTGACCGAGCCCCGCTTGAAGACAAGGTTCTTCGAGCCAATCCGGCGCAGCCCTCGAAAGGGACTGCCGTCAAGGGCGCGGGTCCCGCGAGTGGAGCCCGGCCGGACCAACGTACCAACGGGGCAGGCTCAGGCCGCCCGTCGGACCGTCGCGCAGGCGGCGCGAAGAAGCGCGATTCCGAGCCGAAGAGCGCCTTCGCCACCGAACTGGCCAAGGTTCTGTAAGGTGGCGCAGGCGGTTTCGCCTGCGCACGCCACACCTGTGATCGGCACGCGACAAGGCGCGTCAGGTCACACCTGTTTTTTCAGATACTTAGCTGCGGTCCAAGGCGTGCCACGGTGGTGCCAATGCGGTCTCTGCTGATCGGGCTCCTTCTGCTCTCAGGTATTCCTCTGTCTGCCGACCAGGCGTTTCTGAGGGAAGTCGCCGAGAGTAACGTCAACCGGCGCTATACCATTGAAAGTGTTTCACTTGGTGGTGTCGAAGTCGATCAGCTCCCCTCCTCTCGCCTGCCCAAACCTCTCCGCCAACGTCTCAAAAGCCTTATCGGCGCACCCTGCGATGTTGCCCTGCTCGACGATCTTTCCACGCAGATCCGCCGTGAATTGCACTTCCGCACCGTTTCGCAACACCTGTTGAAGGGCAGCACGCCCGATCGTATCCGGGTCAACTTCGAGGTCGTCCGCCGGGAACTCTTCTTCGATATTTCGCTGCCGAAGTTCCTCTATCATTCGAAACAGGGCTGGACCGGAGAACTCGATGCTTCCACCCGCTTCCGCCAAAACGAGCTCACTTTCGGGGTCGTCAGCAATGGTGACGATCTGACCGAGCGCTTTTCCGGCATCACGGCGCGCTATGACAGCGCTCCTTTGGGATCGGAGAAAGTGCGCGCCAGCGTCACACTGGACGATTACCACGAGCAGTGGAACCAGGAGACCCGCAACGCGGTTATCGGGACCGCCCTCGACCTCTACCGCTCGCGCTGGAACGTAGCTCCTCAGTTGAGTTTCGCAGTCGCCCGGCCACTGACTGTTTCGGTCGGCGCCAGCTTTACAGAGACTACTTCGGAGTCCCCGGCGGGCACGACTCAAGCCACCAATGCGGCCACCCTGGATATCCACTACGGGCATAGAATTGAGGGTGAAATCGTGCAGCAGCAGATCGAAGGCAAGTACAGCCTGCGGGTGGCATCGCACGCCCTCGGGTCCACATACGCTTATGCGCGACATCTGATCTCGGGAAAATACGAAGCCAAATCCGGGCGACAGACCATCTCCGATGAATTCACCGGCGGGTCGATTACCGGCCAGGCGCCCTTTTTCGACCGTTTTGTGCTCGGCAGCAGTTCGACCCTGCGCGGGTGGGACAGGTATGAGATCGATCCGCTGGGCGGCAGCCGGGTGGTCCACAATGAGGTGACCTACGGCTACCGTTTCGGCGAGCGGACCGTCGAAGGATTCTATGACGCCGGCGCGCTTTGGCAGACCGATCGTGCTGCAACCCTCCGCCACTCTCTCGGCGTCGGATACAAACAGGGGATATTTGTGCTGTCGGTGGCGTTTCCGGTGCGGAGCGGACGGTTCGAAACCGTATTCATGGCAGGGATGAACTATTGAAGGCCAGACTCCTTCTCGCGGCAGTGCTGCTGTGCGCCGATCTGGGCGCGGCAGATACTCTCGCTGTGCGTCTGGATGGCGATTATCTGCGCATATCCCTTCCGCACGTCGACTTCCTGTCAGGCAAACCGTTAGCGCGCCTGAAGGACGGCGGGTCGGTAGCCTTCATCGGCAAGGTCAGTGTGACGCTGTCGCCGAATTCTCTGACCCCGGTTGCCCAGTATGTAGCGCGCTTTGCCATGAGCTATGACATCTGGGAGGAGCGCTTTTCCGTCACCAAATTCCAGTCACCGGAATCCCGGCGCTCGCAGGGCCACCTCTCGGTGCAGGCTGCAGAGAATTTCTGCCTCGACAATCTGCTGATTGACCGCGGCCAGTTGCCGGCCGACAAGCCGTTTTACGTGCAGCTCGATTTGCGCGTCGAAGATCAGCGCGACCAACTCGGCATCATCGGCGACCCGGGTATCAATTTCACGCGCCTGATCGAAATCTTCGGACGGCCGCCCCGCAGTCCGCAGGAGCGCTGGCTTTACAACGGTGGACCGTACAAGCTGGCGGATCTGAAGAAAGCTGAAGTCCGGGCGGTACGCGGGTGAGTCTGCGAACGCGGCTCGCGCTGGTCTTTATCGCCGCGACTCTGATCCCTCTGGGGGCCACGGTCTGGCTGACCACTCTGCTGTTGAACCAGAGCCTGCGCCTCTCGCCCGCCGATCAGATGGCGCAACTCTCAGCCTCGCTCGAGAAGACCGGCCGCGAATATTATCAGCAGGCATGCGACCGCTTAAAGTCCGACGCCGTCGCCGGACGTGCCGCGCCTGTCTCCATACCTGACGCCGCCGATTTACTTTCCACCGACGACGCCGACGGCTGTTCCCTCACCGGCGACGGCGGCGGCAAGCTGCTTTATCTTTTGCGGACGCCAGAGGGAGTGACTGCGTGGCAGATGGCGCTCGATGTTCGAATGCAGGACCTCTCCCGTCAGATTGGCGCCGCGAAACAGTCCGCAAACGCACTGGCAATCCTGCGTCGAGGCTCGCTTCCGGCGTGGATTCTGCTCGCGGCCGTGATCTGGCTGCTGGCTCTGGTGCTGGTATGGCTGGTGGCGACACGCGTCAGCCGCCCCATCGTCAACCTGACGGGCGCGTTGAAGAGCCTCGCGGACGGGGACTTCCGGATCCGGGTGCCCACCGAGCGGACAGACGAAATCGGCCTGGCCACGCAGGCGTTCAACCGCACCGCCGCGCAACTCGAGCAAAGCCGCGACCGGCTGGTTTCGCTGACGCAGCTCGCGAGCTGGCAGGTGCTGGCGCGCAAGACGGCGCATGAGGTGAAGAACTCGCTGACACCGATCCGATTGACTGTCGAGGAGATGGTGGCGCGCGGGCAGAATCCCGATCGGGCATTCCTCGAACAGGCGGCGGGGATCGTCGTGGATGAGATCGAATCGCTGGAGCGGCGCATCCGGGCGTTCTCGGAGTTCTCCTCCGAGCCGCCTATTTGTCCGGAGCAGCTCGACGTGCACGCCATCGTGGAAGAGCGGATTGCGTTTCTGAAGAGCGCGCATCCGGAGATCCGCTATGCCGTCGACGCAGCGGCCAACACGCCCTCTGCGCTCGCCGATCAGGATCTCGTCAAGGGCATCCTCGTCAACCTGCTCGAGAACGCCGCGGAGGCGGCTGGTGAAGGCGGGCAGATTCTGGCGCGGGTGCGTGCGATCGAGAATCGCATCGCGATCGAGGTACACGATTCCGGTCCGGGGCTGAGCGAACTGGCGCGCAAGTCGCTCTTCCAGCCGACGATTTCGTTTAAGAAGCGCGGCATGGGCCTCGGGCTTTCGATCGCGCGCAAGAGCGCGTTGCTCACCGGCGGCGACATTCTTCTGATTGCCGGCGAACTCGGCGGCGCCGGGTTCCGCGTGCTGCTTCCCATGGGAACGGCACTGGGAACAAACCAGGCGTAATCTCCCATGGCTGCGCGGCGCATTCTCGTCATTGACGACGAAGAGAATATCGGACGCTCGCTCCGCATGATCCTGGAGCGAGAGGGCTATCAGGTGAATGCCGTCGGCACGGCCGCGGAAATGCGGGCGTTTCCGGACAAAACGCGCATCGACCTGTTCCTGATGGATGTGCGGCTGCCCGATGCCAGCGGCATCGATCTGCTGCGCGAACTGCAGTCGAGCGAAGTCACGGCGCCGGTGGTGATGATCTCCGGGCACGCAACGATCGCCGATGCGGTCGAAGCCACGCGCGCGGGCGCGTTCGATTTCCTCGAGAAGCCGCTGGGGCGCGATCGCGTGATGCTGGCCGTCAAGAACGCGCTGGAGCAGGGCACGCTGAAGCAGGAGAACCGGCGTTTGCGCGAGGCGGTGGGTCCCGGGGCGAAGATGATCGGGACCAGCCCGGCGTTCACACGCGCAGTGGAACAGGCAGGCATGGCGGCGCGTTCCGACGCGCGCGTGCTGCTGGTGGGCGAATCCGGTACGGGCAAAGAGCTTCTGGCCGCGCACATCCATGCGGCGAGTCCTTTTGCGGCGGGGCCGTTCGTGAAGGTGAATTGTGCGGCGATTCCCGGCGAACTGATCGAGAGCGAGCTGTTCGGGCACGAGAAGGGATCGTTCACGGGCGCCACGTCGATGCGCCGCGGGAAGTTCGAACTAGCCGACGGCGGCACGCTGTTCCTCGACGAGATCGGTGACCTGCATGCGAACTCGCAGGCCAAGCTGCTGCGGGTCCTGCAGGAAGGCGAGTTCCATCGGGTGGGCGGTGAGCAGGTGATCCGCGTATCCGTGCGCGTGGTTTCGGCCACGAACCGCGATCTGTCGGCGATGGTGGCGCAGGGGAAGTTTCGCGAGGACCTTTACTATCGTGTCAGCGTGGTGCCCATCCGGGTACCGGCCCTGCGCGAGCGGCCGCAGGATATACGGCCCATGGCGGAGTACTTCCTCGACGATTTCTGCGCCCGCAACGGCTTCCGCCGGAAGAGTTTCGACCCGGCCGTGTGGGAGACGTTCGAATCCGCCAAGTGGCCGGGCAATGCGCGCGAGCTGCGCAATGCGGTTGAGCGCATGGCCATTCTTTCGCCGGACGACGTGTTGAGCGCGGCGGCGATTCCGCTCGAGCTGCGGATGCCGATGCGGGATAACGGGGCGCGTTCGAGCGTGCAGGAGGCGCGGGAATCGGCCGAGCGCGAGCATGTGTTGCGAGCGCTGGAAGAATCGGGCTGGAATGTGTCGAGCGCGGCGCGCGCATTGGGAATGGAACGGACCAATCTGCATAAACGCATTCGCGCGCTCGGGCTGGCTCGCGGCAAGTGACGCGGTCACTTGAGCCGGAACTGATGGATTCGCCGGACGTGAAGGGTCCGGTGCTCGCGAAGTTTCATCGCGATCTCGACTTCATCAACAAGTGCCTCGGGACGTTCCCGACGATCGAGCGGCTGGTGCGGAACGACGACAAACCGGTACGGCGGGTCATCGATATCGGTTGCGGGGGCGGAGCGCTGCTGGAGCATCTGCACGAGCGGCTCGGCGTCGAGGTCATCGGGATCGATCTGAAGCCTCCGGAGAATACGCGCGTGCCGGTGATCGCGGCCGAGGCGGCAACCGCGCCGCTGCCTGAAGCGGACGTCGCGGTGTGTTGTCTGACAGCGCACCACCTCACTCCCGAGCAGAACATCGCGCTGATTCGGAATGTGGGGCGTTCCTGCCGACGGTTTATTCTGCACGATTTAATCCGGCATCCGCTGCCGTTCGTTTTGTTCACAGCGTTCATTTGTCCGCTGATCGGGCGCGAGGCGGCGGTGGATGGGCGCCAGTCGATCCGGCGGGCTTTCACGCCGGCGGAGTTCGCCGAGCTCGCGCGCACCGCGCTGGCGGGAACCAGCGGCGCATTTACGCAGGACGTGTCACGGTTTCTTTCGCGGCAGATTCTGGATATCCGGTTCTAGCGCAGACTCGCGAGCAGATGGGTGTTGCCGTATTTCTTCGCGAGATCGAGCGCCGAGGCGCCTTCTTTCGTGACCGCGTCCTTGCGCGCGCCGGATCCGAGAAGCAGATCGATCATCGCTGAATCGCCGTAGTCGATCGCTTTCCAGCACAGTGGGATCCGAAGCTTGGAATTCACGTGACTTGAAGT
>JADMIO010904311.1_pt1 | contig 118232 bp, 95 predicted proteins | sample 8958161 | NCBI WGS metagenome assembly JADMIO01 (sample SAMN16585339, study PRJNA669376) | soil metagenome | isolation source: Crop rotation soil | place: USA: Cullars Rotation, Alabama | collected 2011
CGCGACAACTTGTCCACGTGGAATTCTAAGCTTAGGATCCCAATGTGCTGGAAAGACCGAGCGCCGAGGTAAACAACAATCGCCGGACGCCGGCTTCCTGCATCGCCGCAAGAATCGCGGGGACACTTTTTTCGATCAGACCTTGCGCGTCGAATGATTTGCCGCGGCCGATGGCGCTGATCACTGCGTCCTGCCCGCGCATTGCGGCGGTGAGCGCGGCCCGATCGTGGAGATCGCCCGGGACGATGGTCAAGCGCGGCCGGACGGTCAGTTTGGATGGAGTGCGAACGTAGGCGGTGACGTCATGCCCGGCGTCGAGCGCCTGCGACACAACGTGCTGCCCGGTGAGGCCGGTGGCCCCGAGGATCAGGAGCTTCACGGTCGCGCATCCTACTATAATTCCCGGCCATGACTCGATACCGCCGCATTGCCATGGCTGCGGCCATGGCCACGGCCATGACAACTGTCCTATCTCTTTCTGCATTCGCGCAGGCGACGCAGTACAAGGCGCGCCTGTCGATGGTGCCGGTCGACACGCCGATGCTCGCCACCGTTGCGGGATCGGGAGCGGCAACCGCGACGCTGAGGGGCAGCACGCTCGCGATCACTGGAACGTTCACCGGTCTGAAGTCACCGGCGACGGTGGCGCACGTGTTGCGGAGTCAGAAGGCCGGCATGCGCGGCACGCCGATCGGCGATCTCACCGTGACGACCGACGTCAGCGGATCGATCAGCGGCTCGCTCGAACTGTCCAAGGAACAAATCGCCGATCTCGCAGCGGGACGTTTATATATCCAGCTGCACAGCCAGAAGGCCCCGGACGGAAACCTGTGGGGATGGCTTTTCGAGGCCAAGAAATGAAGGCTCAGACCCCCACGGCCACAGAAAGCACGGACAACATGTTCTTAACACGCTCACTGATTGCCGCCGCGATCGTTGCCGGGTTGTCGCTGTCGCTCTTCGGCCAGGGCACACAACGGCCGCAGGTCGCCGCGGTCTTCACAGCTGCGCAAGCATCCGCGGGACAGTCCGCCTATGCCGCCAATTGCGCGAGCTGCCATCTCGCAGATCTCGCCGGACAGAATGAAGCGCCGCAACTGGCCGGCGTGAACTTCCGCAACAACTGGCGAACAAAGACGACCAAGGATCTGATCGACTACATGTCGGCAAGCATGCCGCCGGGCCGTCCGAGTCTTGCCAGTCAGGATTACGTCAATATCGCCGCATTCATTCTTCAGTCGAATGGTGGCGCCGCCGGCGCGCAAGCACTGACCGCGTCAGCAACGACGGCGATCGGAACGGTGGCGACCGGCCAGGCGCCAACCGCGACGGCTGCGGCTCGTCCCGCCGGTCAGCGTCCCGCAGGTGCGGCCGGTGATGGGGACGGAGCGCCGCGGCCCGCTGCAGCTGCGGCAGCCGCGTCCCGCGGTTGGTCGGTGCAAGGCGAAGTGAAGAATTACGTTCCCGTCACCGATGCGATGCTGAAGAATCCGCCGGCCGGCGACTGGTTGATGGCGCGCCGCAACTACCAGGCGTGGAGCTACAGCCCGCTCGACGAGATCAATACGAAGACCGTGAAGGAATTGAAGCTGGCGTGGAGCTGGGCGATGAACGATACCGGCTCCAATCAGCCGATGCCGCTCGTGCACAACGGGACGATGTATCTCGGCAACACCGGCAACATGATGCAGGCGCTCGATGCGGCGACGGGTGATCTGATCTGGGAAAATCAGGTGGGCCCGAATTCCATCCGCGGCTTCGGCGCGGTCCGCAACACGGCGATCTATAACGACAAGGTCTACATGGCCACCAACGACGGCCGTGTCGTCGCCTTCAACGCGAAAAACGGCAAAGTCGCGTGGGATACCGCGATCGTCGATCCGAAGCTTGGGTTCACGAATTCAAGCGGGCCGATCGTCGCGAATGGAAAAGTCATTCAAGGCCTGCACGGCTGCGATCGGTTTCGTCAGAAGGACCGCTGCATGATCAGCGCCTACGACGCGGAGACCGGCAAGCAGTTGTGGAAGTTCAACACGATTGCGAGAAACGGCGAGCCGGGTGGTGACACGTGGGGCACGGTGCCCGACGTTGCGCGCGCGGGTGGCGATACGTGGATCGCCGGCAGCTACGATCCGGAACTCGATCTCACCTACTGGGGCATTGCGCAGGCGAAGCCGTGGATGCCGATCAGCCGCGGCAACAAGACGTCGGACAATGCGCTTTACACGGCATCAACCGTCGCATTGAAGGCCAGTGACGGCACGCTGGCGTGGTTCTATCAGCACATTCCCGGCGAGTCGCTCGACATGGACGAAGTGTTCGAGAAGGTCCTCGTCGACATTGGCCCCGAGCGCGACCTGTTCACGATCGGCAAGGCCGGCATCTTGTGGAAGATCGATCGCAAGACCGGCAAGTTCCTCGGCTACAAGCAGACCGTGTTCCAGAACGTGTTCGACAAGATCGATCCGGAGAAGGGCACGCCGACGTATCGCCAGGACATCATCGAGCAGAAGATGGATGAGTGGCTGACGGTATGCCCGAGCACCGAGGGCGGGCACAACTGGCAGGCGATGTCGTATCACGCGCCGACGCATCAGCTGATCATTCCACTCAGCCAGTCGTGCATGGAAATGATCCCGCGCAAGGTGGCGTTCGAAGAAGGATCAGGCGGCACATCAGCGGGACGCCGCTTCTTTGAAATGCCCGGCAGCGACGGCAACGTCGGCAAGCTGCTCGCGATCGACGTGACGAACATGAAAGAGATGTGGTCGCGCGATCAGCGCGCGCCGTATCTGACGGCAGCGTTGAGCACCGCGGGTGGTGTGGTGTTCGTCGGCGATCTCGATCGGTGGTTCCGCGCGCTCGATGTGAAGACCGGTGAAGAGTTGTGGCGCATCCGCCTCGAGACGTCAGTGCAGGGATTCCCGGTGACCTTCACGGCGAACGGCAAGCAATACGTCGCGGTCACAACAGGGAACGGCGGCGGCAGCCCGCGCCAGGTGCCCGGCACGATCATTCCGGAGATCAAGCCTCCAGTGAATGGCCATACTTTGTACGTGTTCGAACTGCCGAAGAAATAAATGCGCCACAGAGACACAGAGGCACAGAGGACACTTTTTTAAAAATGCCAGGGCTGCTTAGCGGCACTCGTATTTCCAAAAGCGTTCTCTGTGCCTCAGTGTCTCTGTGGCGTTTTTTCTCCCTGGTGACACATGTAACACTGCGTCACTGGCTTGCGCGGTGAGTCTGCGAAGTATTTCGGGATCTCATCGAAGATCGGCAGCATCTTCGCCACCATTGCATATCCGGGCTTCGTCGGGGCGCTGAAGCTGCCAATCTCGTGACAGTGCGTGCATTCGACGCCGAGTGAGGCGGAATAGACACTCATCGCGAGCGATCGCTCGGGCGTCGTGAAATCGCCGACGTGCTCGGCCTGAATCTTCTGCCAATCCGCAACCGGCAATCGCTTCGGTCTTGATTGCCCGCGGTGACATGTCCAGCACGTGATCGGATCGAATTCCTTCAGCGGCCCTGCGTTCAACCCCTGCACCATGCTCGACATTCGCCTGGCGAAGTCGTAATTCGGTTTCGATGCGTCCGTCCACGCGCCGTCGACGTGACAGTGCACGCATTGCACGCCGAGCGCCTTCGACCAGCTTTCCGTCGCTCGCGCCGACGTCCCGCATGCGAGCGCGATCGCACACGCAATGGTGAGTGTCCGCATCCCGCCGCATTGTCGTGTATCGTTCACCTGCGTGAAAAGAGCAAAGACGCCTGACGGCTTCGCCGCATTTGTCGAAGATCAATTGAGCGATCTCGATGACCTGGTGACGAAGCGCATGTTTGGCGGGATGGGCCTGTACTGCGACGGCGAGTTTTTCGGCATCATTTTCCACGACCGCCTGTATTTCCGGGTCTCGGACGACACCATCGGCGAATACAAGCAGCGTAAGATGAAGCCGTTCAAGCCATTCCCGGGGAAATCCGGGTCGGGAAAGTATTACGAAGTGCCGCTCGAGATCGTCGAGAGCCCGATCGATCTGGTTGAGTGGGCGAGGAAGGCCAGCAAACGATGAAGCGGTTCTCTTTTCTGATCGTCGCGCTACTGTGCGCTTTGCCGGCGAGCGCGCAGCCGTATTTCGAGCAATCGGTTCCCTCGGGCGCCAATTACGACAAGGCGGAGTTCAAGATGTGGCTGCCGCCCAACGTGCCGAAGGTGCGCGCCGTGCTTGTGCTGGTACCCGGCTCGAACGGCGACGGCCGTCCGCAAGCGGAGGACGCGTTCTGGCAGTCGTTCGCGACGAAACATCGTCTCGCGATCGTCGCATGCCGAATCACCGACAAGCCGCACGATCAGGCGTTCCTCGAGGACTACGTAAAGATGTCGGATGGCACCGGCCAGGCGATCGTCGACGCGGTCAACGGGCTTGCGAAGGCGTCAAACCACCCTGAGATTGCGACCGCGCCCTTCCTGATGTGGGGCATGTCTGCGGGTGGGCAAGTCGACTACGAGTTCGCGGCGTGGAAACCCGAACGCGTACTGGCGTTTGTCGTCAACAAAGGCGGCGTTTACTACAGCGCGCTCGTGCCTCGGGCGGCGCGAAATATTCCGGCGCTGCTGTTCGTCGGCGAAAAGGATCTCGCGTTCCGCATCAACACGATCCAGGGGCTGTTCGCCGTCAACAGACGCGCCGGCGCCCTGTGGGCCTACGTCGTCGAGCCCGGCACGGCGCACGCGGTCGGACGATCGAAGGATCTCGGCGCGATGTTCTTCGAGGACATCCTGGCCATGCGATTGAGCGGCGACACGCCGATCGCCGTGCCGGACAAGACGGGATTCATCGGCGACCTGCAAGCATTCACGTTTCAACCCGTCGCCACCGCGGCAGCGCCAACGGTGCCGACGTCGTGGCTGCCGACCGAGCGCATTGCGCGCGCCTGGGCGGCGGTGATGAGCGCTAAGCCGTTTGAACCGCAGGTGCACTAGTCGCAACCGCGCGCAGTCGATCGAGCCGTCCGCGGAGCGCCGCCGTGAACTGCTCGATCTCGTCGGCCTCAGCACCGCTCGCGCGCAACGCTGCCCGTAAGTGTTCGTCGGTGATGCGCCGCGCCAATCGATCGAACCAGCGCACATCATCGACCGTGATCTTCGCAACGACGTCCATCGTCCGTTGACCCTGGTATCCCCACCACACTTCGCCGTTCTTCACATCGGTGATGAACTGATCATTCTGTGCCGCGAACGCGCCTGGATCCCAGCGGCCGCGCTGCAAGATGTTGTTGCCCCACGGACCCAATGCGGCGCCCCAATCGATGATCAGGTAACGCGCTTCGTCGCCGTGCTCGAAGATTGCGGTATTCGATCCGCGCGCGACATCGCGCACATCCTTGTTGTCCCAGTTCGACAGCAGCATCATCAGGATCTTCAGCCCGTTCAATTCGGGCGATCCGACAAACGGATTGTCATGCCACGCCCAGCCGTGCGCATCGAAATGCTTCACCACGCCGCGCTCGTTCAATTCAAAGCGCGCATCGCGAAACGCGCCTGATTCGTCGATGCAGGCCTTTGCACGGCGAAGGTCGCGAGCGCCATCAATGCGGCCGGCGCCGACGAAGTAGCTCGGCTCGGCGAAATACCCGAGTGCCCACGCGAGACGGGTACCGAGCACCTCGGTGTGAACCTCGGGTCCCCACTTCACGCGCCACTCGTGCCCCCGCGCATCACGGACCGATACGCACGGCTGCGATCCGGTGTCGTGCTCCTCGATGAATCGAAACGGCGCGGCCGGTTCGCCGTCGGATCCAAACGGCCCCGCTTCGAGCACGTCCGGTGCGATCGCCCCGGGATCGCGCCAGACCAGGTGGCGGCTCGACCGTAACGGCGCTTCGCCTTCTTTGCGCCGCTTCAGCTCGGATTTCACGCGCCAATAGCTGAAGACGACGACGATTCCGCCGCCGATGCCGACCGCGATCCAGAACAGGAATTGCAAGGCGTCGGACAGGGACATATCAGCAATGCCTGAGTTTCACGCCGAACCCTACATTTACCTTCCCGCCGTCAGTCACAAATCAGCCCTCATCGCATGGGGTGCCTTCTATTTCCGTACCAACTCGCGCGGGCAACAGAAGATCGTTGACGACGACGACCTGAAGTACGTGCATCCGCCGCGGAAGGACTCGATTGGCGAATGTTCGGCGCCGTATGGGCCGGCGCGCGTGGAGGTCTACGATGCGTCGGGCAAAACCGTCGCGTGCGCGACGACGCAGGTGGCGAACCATTGCTGGTTGTCAGGACTGCAGCCTGATACCGAATACACCTACAAGGTGCTCGTCAAAGGGCAGGAATGGGCAGCCGGGGAGCGATGGGACTGGTCGCCGAAGGATCGCGCCCTGGTGCAGCAGGGTGGCTGCTACGACAATCGGTTCAAGACCAATCCCGATCCGTCGTTGCCGGCGTCTTCGCTAGCGTTCGCGGTCATCGGCGATTACGGCGTGGGCATCTGCCACGATCGGCCTACACGCCGTCAACTGCAAGTCGCATATTCATTGCGGCGCATCGTCGATCAAGAAGGGGTGCGATTGCTGTTGACGACAGGCGACAACATCTACGCGCGCATGCGCATCCTTGGCGTCGCGATCGGCGGCACCGGCGACGAAGACGACGACTGGTTCTTCACGTACTTCCAGCCGTATCGCTACATCATCAATCGCATTCCCGTCTATCCGACGATCGGCAATCACGACGCGAACGAAACAGAGGAGCGTGACGATCGCGCGCAGGTCGAGGACAACTTCTATCTGCGTGAGCGCATGAAGTCGGAAGAAGCGGCCGGGCGCGCGTCGTTCACGCCGGGCTTGTTCTATCGGTTCAGCTACGGCTCCGACATCGAGTTCGTCTGCATCGATACGTCGAAGGAAGAATTTTTTCGCGGGCATCGCCTGTTCGAGTTTCCCAAGCACTGGGAGTTTCTCGAAAGCGCGTTTCCAGCAGACGGCGCTCGTCCGGCGTGGCGCATTCCGTTTGCGCATCATCCGCTGTATTGCGCCGGACCTCAGCACTACAACACGCGAAGCATGGAGCGGCTGCTGCCGTTGTTCGAGCGATCCGGCGTCCGCGTCATGTTCACCGGGCACGAACACAACTTCCAGCACTCTCGATCCCCGGCGCTCGATCACTTCATCACCGGCGCGGCGGGAAAAGTCCGGCAGGCGCGGCCGGATCGATTTGAAGCCGCGTTCACGCAGTCATGGGCCGAGGAGTGTCACTTCCTGTTTGCGCGTATCGAACGGCGGCACATGACGGTGCGGGCGATCGGCCCGATCGACGATCCGTCAGCCATGCCCCAGGACATCGAGCGATTCGACCCCCGGGGCGAATCGCTGCGTGGCGCGATGGAAATCGATTTGAAATAGAATGCGCGCGTGAAACGAATTCTTCCCGGTCTCTTCATTCTGATTGGTGTTTCCCTCAGCGCTCAGCCCTTCGACTCCGCTCAGGGCGGGCAACCCGCGCCGCCGCCCTGGGCGTTTACCGTGAATCCGCCGCCGACTCCCGGCGGCGCGCCGCCGCAACCGCCCGATCCGGCGCCGAAGCAGCTGCCGGGTGCCACGGTGTCATTCACCGTTACGCAGACGCGTGATGCCTACAATCCGCCGGATTGGCATCCAAACGATCATCCGCCGATGCCTGACGCGGTGGCTCACGGACGCCCGAAAGAAATGCGCGCGTGCGGCTTCTGCCACCTCGCGAATGGTTATGGACGCCCCGAAAATGCCGGGCTCGCAGGATTACCGGCGGCCTACATCATCCAGCAGATGGCCGACTTCAAGAGCGGCGACCGCAAGACGTCGGAACCGAAGATGGGTCCGCCAATGGCGATGATCCAGGATGCGAAGGCCGCGCACGACGACGAGATCAAAGCCGCAGCGGCGTACTTCAGTTCTGTTCCATTCAAGAAGTGGATCAAAGTGATAGAGGCCAAGGAAGTGCCTAAGACGAAGATCGCCGGCTCGATGCATGTGCCACTCGGGGAGGGCACGGAGCCGCTGGGCCAGCGAATTATTGAAGTGCCCGAGAATACGGAGCGCACGGAGCTACGCGATGCATCATCCGGTTTCATCGCCTACGTTCCGGCGGGCAGCATCAAGAAGGGCGAAGCGCTCGTAAAGTCGATGTCATGTGGCACCTGCCACGGTCCGGATCTCAAAGGACTTGGCCCCGTTCCGCCGCTGGCGGGCCGCTCGCCGAGCTACACCGTTCGCCAGCTGTTCGACATGCAGCAGGGGAATCGCAAGGGCACGTGGTCACCGCTCATGAAGAGCACGGTGGAGAAGCTGACGATCGACGACATGATCGCGCTGGCGGCGTACACATCGTCGCGCGAGCCGTAAAGAAAACAGAAGAAAGGAAGAAGGGAAGAACCTTAACTTGGGTTCTTCCCGCATCGACGGCGGTACTCAATTTCCGCCATCCACTCTCAGCTTCGCGCTCTCATTTTCTGCCACGTTCTGAGGGCGATCGCACGTTTCCCGGCCGACTTCTGATGGTACCGTTCATGCTCACGTCGGCGCATGCTACGTCCCTACGACCGCGTCGAAGAAGTCGTTCAACAGATCATCACTGCGGCGATCGAAGTACATCGCACGCTTGGCGCCGGTCTTCTCGAGTCGGTGTATCGCGAATGCTTGATCATCGAGCTTCGCTCACGAGGTCTGCGCGTGCGCGTCGAGGTGGCTGTACCGATTGACTACAAGGAGCATCGCGTGCACTCCAGTTTGCGCCTTGATTTGCTGGTCGAGGAGTGTGTCGTCCTGGAATTAAAGGCCGTCGATGCTTTGCATCCCGTTCACGAGGCTCAGTTGATCACCTACCTCAAACTTGCGAATCACCCCGCGGGACTGTTGATGAATTTCAACGAGATCCTGCTTAAGGATGGCTTGCGCAGGTTGGACCATCCTGATCGATATAAGAACAAGCAGAAAAGGATTTAGGGTTTCTTCCCTTCTTCCTTCTTCTGTTTTTTTATCGACGCGTTCACTGCCCGACGCGGACGCGGCTCGCTTGCATCACGAATGCGAGCTCGCGGGGATCACCGGGGTGCTCGCTCGGCGGCGAGACGGTGTCTGCGGCCAGCGACAACTGATTGATGCCGGTGCGTAACGTGTTCGCCGCGAGATCGAATTCGCAATCGGTCCACTGACCAGGCATCAATGCGCACGCCGACAGGCCATTACCATTGATCGATGCTGTCAGCGTCGCGCCGCTCGCATGAGCCGGGCGCATGCGCAACAACAACCGCACGCGATCTGTCCGTTCCATCCGCCACGTCATCGTTGATTGCTTCTGCGACCACCGAAAGTGTTGCGTGCCGGCGCGTTCGGCTAAGTGCCATCCGCCGTTGAAGAAACCGTCGTGATCGTTGTCGACATCCAACGCACCGTTGGGCGGAAGCATCGGTATTGATTCGCGGCACATTCGTGCCGCGGTCACTTGATCGGATTGCAGCGTCGCCGTGGCGCGCGTCGATCCCGGCGGCATCGTCATTGCGAACACCGGCCGAGTGCCCTGATAGCCCTCGAAGATGACGCGCGATCGCGCAGGGTCGACGGAGGTGACGCCGCGGCCGTGCGTCTGCCAGAAGCGCACGCTCGTTGCTGGTTGATCCGCGGAAATATCGATCGTGCCCGTGCCGAATCCTTCAATGCCAATCGCTGCGCGCCCATCGTCGATCACGGTCGTGATGTCGGCCGGTTGCCCTGGCCGAAGCACGACGCATTTGTCATTCACGCCGCGCAACACGTAGCCGGGCGGCGGAAATTCCATGCCCGGTGCTTCGTCGACGGCAAACGTCCATCGCCCGATAATGCCATCCTTGCTGAGCGCTGCCACGGCAAGGCCGCGATCCACGGCGACGATTACGTCGTCTCCGAGCATGATCTGCGGTCCTGCATCGGTCGCCGTGATTGTCAGCGTTCGTCCATCGAGCCCCGGCCTTGCGACATTAACGGCCGCATCATTCTGCTCGAACGAGGTCTCACCGCCGGTCGACGCGATCAGCACGCTGTAGTTCGCCGGCCGTTCCGCGCGACTTGCCGCGGGTAGCAGTTCGAACGGCATCGCACGGCCTGCTGCAGCGGCAACGATCAGGGTGCCCTTCTTCTGTTGCGCCATCCACGCCGTCATTGGCAGGCGCCCATTCGGTGCGCGTTCGAAGTTGAATCCTTGAGCGCTCAGCCACTGCGTGGCGCCCTCGAAGGCGTAGACTTGAAGTCCGTCGGCGATTGCCTTGTTGACGTCGCCAACATCGTTGTCGAGCACGCGCGGATTCGGATCGGGTTTCACTTCGCCGGAGAAGTGCATGTAGTTCACGTGGCGGGCAAGCCAGTAGTTCTCGACGACGATCGCGGATTTCGGCGGGAGATGCGAGTAGAGTGCGCGCACGCCCGGACCTTCTCCGGGCTGCCGCAGCGCATCGATCGACGGCCACAGCGTCACGCCTTCGATGACGGGAAGCAGCAGCGCTGCACACCCTGCAATCTGCAATGCCCGGCGCTCTTGATGGCCTGATGGACTGATGGCCCGATGGCCCGCGAGGGCGACCTCCTGGAGTCCGAGCGCAGCAAGCGGCCACAACTGGACGCACACCGGCGTGATGAAACCGACAACATCGCCCCAGAGATTGGCGATGAACGCGAGCGTTCCGGCCGCGGCGCCGAGAATCACCATCACTTCGGCGTTGCGGCGGCGAATGCCGATGATGATCGCGAGGACGACCAGCGCGATCGGAATCGTGCCCATGTGCTCGCGCAGGCCGTTGAGCAACATCGGCACTTCAATTTGCGCAACGGTAGATTGCGCTTGATAAAAGCGCGCCCACTCGACGTCTTTCGCGATGATCACATTGAACACGCCGAGGACGGTCGTTGCTCTTGCTTCGAGATAGGGCGCGCCTTGCAATGTGCGGATCGCGATGAAGGCGTACTGCAGCACGCCGGCGATTCCGATGAGCGCGGCAGTGATCGCGATCTTCGGCTGCAACACCCGGCGATCTTTCCAGATGCCGTAGATCACTGCCGCCGGCAAGATCCCCGCGATCGTGACGTGATTGCCGAAACCGCACGCCCACGCGGCACAGCCGGCATACAAACGCCACACCTGCCCGGTTTGCGCGAAGCCGATCACCATCAGGATCGACAGCGCCGACAGAAAAGCCGCGAGCGTGTAGACCTCCGCGGTGACGCTGTTGCTCCAGATTGGATAACTTGCCGCGCATGCCAACGAGGCCGCGAAAGCGAGCATTGGCGAGACGCCGATGCGGCGAGCGGTGAGGAACACGCACAGGCACGACAGCGCGCCGCACACACCTGAAAAGAGATTGATGCGATAGGCGAGCGTGCCGATCGGCAGCCAGCCGAACAGATACGTCGCCATCGCGTAGAACGGGTATCCGGGCGAATGCGACGTGCCGAGGACGCGTCCTACGAACTGGAATTTCGGTGAATCTTCGGTGCCTCCGACGTCCGGTCGAAGCGTAATGACGAAGAACGCGAGCGTGAGGATGGCGGCCAGCGCCGCCATCCATGCATCGCGTCTACTTCCCTGACTTTCGCTTTGCAAAATACGCCGCTCTCAATGCATCAATCAGCCGCTCGTCGACGAGGCCGGGCGCGTTGCCCTGGTAATTCAGCTTGTTGTCGTTGCGGAATTTGTCGACCGCCGCAATTGTCTCATCGTCAAACGTCGCGAAGTCGCGCGTGTAGTTGCGGCGCTGCTCCTGCAACTCTGGTGTGTTGCCATTCGCCGGCGGATTTGGGAACGTGGTGAGATTCGGACGCCAGTAGCCGAGGGCGTTCAGCATGCGTTTCAATTCAGTGACATCCGGACCTTCGACCTTCGAGAACGATCGATATCCAAGACGACGACCGGTCGTGTAGTAGATGCGCTTCATCTCGGCGACCGGATTGATGTTTTCGCCGACTTCGATCACGAGCGCGATGTGATCGTTGCCGCGGCCGGGATCATTTGGATCGGCGATCTTGATCGCCGCCGACTGCAGGCTCCCCCAGCGCTTGTCGCCGCCGGTCTTGTAGCCCGCCTCGAGCGCGAGGATCATCCGCTCCGCCAGCGGCATGCCGGTGCCTTCGGACGCCTCGAACGTCGATGAGACCGCATCGAGGACTTCGGGACCGACCATGATGTTCGCCTGCGTCGTGTAGTTCTTGCCCTGCTTGCTGCCGGCCCAGTCGCTGTTGTTCTTGCCGGTGTGCGCCGCCGAGCGGCCCTGCATGTCGATCATGCCGAGCTGACGCGATTCGCGCTGCTCGTCGGTCGACAGCAGCTGCTTGATGGCATCGGCCGGCACGACGCCCTTGGCCATCAGGTCTAGACCCTGCTGTCCGTATTCCACTCGCGTCGATGCCTGCGTGCAGACCGCGCCGACGCCGGCGCGCACGTGCGGCACCGCGCGGCCGACGAACGGCACGCGCGTGGTCACCGCGGCGCCGGATTGACCGGTCGCGGGATCGATCGCGCAAATAGAAAACGTGGAGTAGTGCGGGCTGCCGTCATCGTCGATGAGCACGCCGTCGGATGCGCGCTGCTGCTGCGCCACGACGGAGACTCCGAGCGCGAGGATCGCGAGCGAGAAAGCCGTTTTGAACATGACCGGATGGTATCATCGCCGCCGCGTGCGAATCGACGCCTTCTGCCACTTGTTTCCGCCGGGCTTCATCGAAGAAAGGAACCGTCGCGCGGGCAGCGGCTTCGGCACGCAGTATGTGAAATACACCGAGGCCAATCCGGGCCTGACCAGCCTCGACATTCGGTTTCGCACGCTCGATCAGTTTCCGGACGTTCGTCAGCTGCTGACGATCGCCGGACCGAATATCGAAAGCATCACGCGGCCGAAAGACACCGTCGAACTGGCGCGCCTCGCCAACGACGGCCTCGCGGAATTGGTGGCGAAGTATCCGGATCGATTCATCGGCGCCGCGGCATGCCTGCCGATGAACGACATCGATGCGGCATTGCGAGAAGCGGATCGCGCGATACAACAGCTTGGCTTTCGCGGTGTCGAAGTGTTCACGGATATCTGCGGCAAGCCGCTCGATCGTCCTGAATTCTTTCCGCTCTACGAGAAAATGCAGGATTACGACTTGCCGATCCTGCTGCATCCGCGACGCACGAACACGACCGCCGACTACGCTGACGAAGAGACATCGAAATTTCTCGTCTACACAAACTTTGGTTGGCCGTTCGAGACGTCAAAGGCGATGGCGCGACTGGCATTCGGGGGTGTGTTCGAGAAGTACCCGCGGCTGAAAGTGCTCACCCATCACGCCGGCGGCATGATCCCGTTCTTTCACAAGCGCGCGGAATTGTCCTGGGACTTCAACGCCCAGTTGATGGGATTTCAGCGTGATGGGCAGGCGCTGACGCATCAGCCGATGGACTACTACAAGCGCTTCTATTGCGACACGGCGATCCAGGGCAATACGCCGGCGCTGATGTGCGCGCTCGATTTCTTCGGCGTCGATCGCATGATGTTCGCGACCGACAGTCCCTACGACAATGAGATGGGCGCGCGGGTCTATCGTGAAACGATTCCTGCGATCGAGGCGATGCCGATCTCCGAAGCTGATAAGAAGAAAATCTTCGAAGACAACGCGCGGAGCTTCTTCAAGCTGCCGGCTCCGCGGTAATTCCCGTCAATCGTTCAACCGCCACAATCACAATCGTCGTCACCGAGACAAAGATCGTCGAGATCGCGGCGATCGATGGATCGAATTGCCATTCGAGGTAGGTGAAGATCCGAATCGGCAGCGTCACCGTGTCTCCGCCGATCAGATAGATCGAGACGACGACGTTGTCGAACGACGTGGTGAAGGAAAAGATCAACGCCGCGACGACGCCGGGTTTCAGCAGCGGCAACAGGATGCGCCGGAATGTCCGCCACGGCCCTGCGCCCATCGTGCGAGAGGCTTCCTCGAGGCTCGGATCGATGCCGCGCAGGCACGCGCTGATGCTGCGAATCGCGTAGGGCAGGCAGATCACGATGTGCGCGATGATCAACCGCGGCAGCGATCGTGCCACGCCGATCATGGTGAAGTACTGCAGCATTGCGACGCCGGTGATGATGCCCGGCAGGATCGCCGGGCTCATGAACAGCGTCTCGATCGCCGGCGCAATTCGCAGGTGTCCACGAATCAGCGCGAGCGAGGCAGGAATCGCGAGCGCCACCGCGATCAGCGACGCCATCGTTGCGATCTGCGCGCTGATCAGCGCCGCCGAAATGAATTCATCACGGCCGGCCAGATAGCGGAACCATCGCAAAGAAAATCCCGGGGGAGGAAACGCGACGGTGTTGCCGCTGGTGAAGGAAATCGCGATGACGATGAGGATCGGTGCGAGCAGGAACGCGTAGACCAGGACGTTATAGGCGATCAACGTCTTACGAGACATGACGCTCCGTCACAAGGCGATGTCCGACGGCTATCGTTGCCAGCGATGCCGCCAGCAACACCACTCCAACGACGGATCCAAATGCCCAATCCTGCGATGCTGTCATCTGCTGATACAACAGCACCGGAAGAAACCGGCCCCGCCAGGTGCCGCCGACGAGCGCCGGGACCACATATGCGGCCATTGTCAGACTGAAGACGAGCATCGATCCCGACAGCACGCCGGGAGCACTGAGCGGCCAGATGATCGTCCGCAGCACGCGCATTCGGCCCGCGCCGCACGTCTGCGCCGACTCGATCCACTCGCGGTCGATGCGCGACATTGCCGCCGCCACCATCAGCACCATGAACGGCATATCGCGATGCACGCTGACGATCAGCAGGCCGGCATAGCCGTCGATGATGTTGCGCGGCAGCAGCAACATCCAGCCAAAGACCTTGACGACGATGTTCGCGTAGAAAGGGGAGAGCAGCAGCACGATCAGCAGCGGCTTGACGCGCGTAGACGCCTGCCAATACAGCAGCGCGACCGGATACGAGAGGATCAGCGTGATCAGCGTCACCAGTATCGCGGTGCCAAGGGTGATGCCGAGGCTGCCGATGTAATACGAATCGCCAAAGAACCGCGCGTAGTGTGACAAAGTCGGCGCGCCGCCGGCAGAGACGCCGCTTCGATACACCAGCAAGAGCAGCGGAAGGAAGAAGAACGCCGTCAGCACCGCCGCCGGCGCTGCCACGAGAACGCGCGCCTGTTTCATGGCAGCCGCCGCGCCGCCTTCGCATCGATGATCACGCCGACGGCGTCGCCCGCTTGCGCGGATTTGCCGTTGATGATCACCGGCGAAGACGCTCGCGCCTCGATCTGCTGATCGCGGACGTTGACCATGTAGCTGTAGGCGGAGCCGAGATACACGACGCTGAGAATCGTGCCCGCTTCTCCGGCGCTTTCCGACAGGACGATCCGCTCAGGCTTGATCGCGATCGTGCCGCCATTCGGATCGCGCAGCAGATTGGTGCCGCCGACAAAATCCGCAACGTACGCGGACACCGGTTCTTCGTAAATGTCCCGCGGCGTGCCGATCTGCTCGATCCGGCCTTCGCGCATCACCGCGATGCGATCGGAGAGCGCGAGCGCTTCCTGTTGATCGTGCGTGACGAAGACGGTGGTCAGCTGCAAGGTCTGCTGCAGCCGCTTCAGCTCCGCGCGCATCGCGATGCGCAGCTTCGCGTCCAGGTTGCTCAGCGGCTCGTCGAGCAACAGCACATCCGGCTTGTAAACGATCGCGCGAGCGATCGCGACGCGCTGCTGCTGGCCGCCCGACAGTTGATTCGGATAGCGCTGCTCGAACCCTGGAAGTCCGACCAGCGCCAGCGCTTCGGTTACGCGCCTGCTGATTTCCGTCGCCGCCGTGTTGCGCTCGCTCAATCCGAATCCGACGTTGCCGGCGACGGTGAGGTGCGGAAAGAGGGCATAGCGCTGAAACACCATGCCGAGGTTGCGCTCGAACGTTGGAACGGCGCTCACGTCGCGCCCCCCGATGATGATGCGTCCGCGATCCGGATCTGCCAGGCCGGCGATCGATCGCAACGTTGTCGTCTTGCCACAGCCGCTCGGACCGAGCAGCGCGAAGAATTCGCCGTCGTGAATGTCGAGTGCGTCGATATCGAGAACCGTACGTCCGCCGAACGACTTCACCAGTCCTTCGATTCTTACGCCGAAGGCCCTGAGCGGAGTCGAAGGGGCAGGCACGTCAGCCCCGAATCTCGCGCGTCCAGCGCTCGACCCAGCCGCCGCGCCGCCGCGCCACTTCGTTGGCGTCGAAGAACACCACCTTGTCGGCGATGCGCGCCTTGACGTCATCCGGCACGTTCGCCTTGGTGTTGAAAACGCTGACGTTGTAGTCGCTCGCCCAGCCAAGCTGCGCGTCGGGACGAAGGTAGTAGTCGATGAAGGTTTCCGCCAGCGCCTTCACCTTGGTGCCCTTGACGATCTGTGCCACGGCCGGCGACGCCAGCGATCCCTCCGCTGGAAAGACCATCGTTACCGGGCTGCCGGCTTCGATCTCGGCGTGCAGCATGTTGCTGCTGATCGCGACGACCACGTTGCTCTGCGCGATCAGCGGCCGAACTTCGCCGATGGTGTGGAAGTATCTCTGCACATTCGGCGACAGCCGCTTGAGTGCCGCGAATCCCGGATCGAGGTGCTGATAGTCGCCGCCATTCAACGCGTTGGCTTGCAGCAGGAAAAGCAATCCCGGCGTCAGCTCAATGGCGCCGGGAACCACCAAGCCCTTGAAGCGCGTATCCCACAGGTCAGCCCACGAGGTTGGCGGTTTCACCGTCAACAGCTTGGTGTTGTAGCCGAGCACGAGGTTGTGACTGTGGACGATCGGGCCAAAGCCGCGTGAATCGACCGCGGCCGGCAACAGGCTGTTCATGTTGGGCACGTTGGCGCGATCGATCTTCTCGAACAATCCCTGATCGACCGCCGATCCCATCACCAGCTGGTCGACGACCACGAGGTCGAGCGTTGGCGCGGCTTTCTCGGCCATCAGCCTGGTGACGATCTGCGCGGCTGATGCGGGAATGACTTCGACCGTCGCGCCGGTATCGCGCTCGAATGGCGTGATGACAAGCTTGCGCGCCAGCTCCTCGTAGATGCCGCCGTTGAGCATGACGCGCAGGCGGGCGGGTTCTTTCGAACTCTTGCTGCTGCTGGAACACCTGGAGCCGCTGACGGCAGCGAGCGCAGCGGCGGCGGTTAGAAAGCGTCGGCGAGTTAGCGTCAGCGTACCCACAATCCGCGAGTGATTGTAGGCGAGCCGCAGGATTCAAACCAGTCAATGCCTTCGCTGACCAGATCGAACTTCAACCCGTACTTACCGGGCGTGGCCGGCGTCGGCACTTCGATATGCACATCCGCGGTCCGGCCGGGCGCGAGATCAACCGGCAGCCACGCGCGCGCGTAATCGCGCTCGATCACCGCACCCTTGTCGTCGGTGAGCTGGGCGCCGAGGCGAACGACGCGCCGGCCGTCCTGCTTTGATTGAGCGCGGAACGGCCGGCTCGAATGGTTCGTCACCCTGGCCATCAGCGGGACCGTCGTCGACGTGCGCGTCATGAACGGCAGATCGGGCAGCACGGTGTGAATGTTGATCTCGGCGCGCGGCGTCGCGCCTGGAATCGCATTGCCGAGGCCGCTGTTGTCCCAGATTTCGTTGCGGATCAATTCGTAATCAGGCGAGCCCGGCGCAAAGCGGCGCGAGAACGAATCTTCCGGATGATCGGTGATCTCCCAGCAGAGACGATCGACACCCAGTTCCGACGCCATCTGCCGGGCGCGATTCATCTCTTCGTCCGAGTCATTCCACTTGAACAGGATGTAGCGCCAGTTGACGAACGGCGTATCGGACTTGCTCTTGGCGCGTTCGTCGAGGATCGCGCGCATGTTGGCGATCGCCTTGTCGAAGTTGCCGCGCTGGCGGTACTTAACGTAGTTCTCCTGCGACGAGCCGTCGATCGAGAACGTCACCTCGTCAATGCCGGTGTGCGCGAGCTGGCGAACCTTCTCTTCGGTGAACGCGAGACCGTTGGTGCTGGTGTAGAGATAAATGTGCGGGAATTTCGTCTTGATGTACTCGCACATCTCGACGGCGCGCTTGTGCAGGAACGCTTCGCCGTAATTGAAAAAGTCGATGCGGCCGAGTGTTGGACCGGCTTCGTCGATCACTTTTGTGAAGACATCCCAGTCGAGCATGCCGGCCTGGCGCGTGCGCGTGATGCCGGTTTCCGGCGCGCAGATCGCCTGGTTGCACGAGATGTTACAAGCCGCGGTGCACTCGATATAGAGACGACGCGGAATTGGATCGACCTGGAGATTGCGCTGCGGCGGCATTTCATCAGGCCCGATCGGCAGCTTGAGCGGGCAGTCGCCGCAGAAATTCGATCCGCCCTGATTCAGATCGATTCGGAGTTGTGATGCGAGCGGGCCGGTCCAGACCTCCGCGACGGACGAAGTACGCGTGTCGCCGAGGACGCGCTTCGCATACGGATCCGCGCAGCCACACACCATGCGTCCATCGCACAGCAGGACGCCAATTTCCCAGGGCCACGAACAGCGGTAGCGCGTGGCCAGATAGTTCTGTGACATTACTCTTGTGACTTACCCAGTTTTCTCAAGTAGCTTTCGAGCTTGTCGTTCTCGTACTTCACTTGATTCAGAAAAATACTCTCGGCCAGATACGCGCGCCGCTCGTCCTCGGTGAGCTGATCGATCAGGAAATTGATCTCCCGATTCAAATCCTCGAACGACCGCTCGAGTTCCTTGCGCGCCGTGACCTCGTGATAGAGCGCCTCGAGCACGGCGAGCAGATCGCCGTCGAGCACGATTTCGGCGCCTGACGTTGTCTTGATGCTGCGCATGATTAGGCCCCGAAGCTCTGAAGCGCGGACGCCTCGTCCGGGAACATCTTCAGGAAATTGTGCGCGCCGGTCATCGTCAACATCGTCTCGACGCGCTTGTTGACGCCGGCCAGCCGCAGCTCGCCGCCGGCCGCGGTGGTCTGGCGATACAGGTCCATCAGGCAGCCGATCGTCGCCGAGTCGACGTAGGTGACCTTCGACAGGTCGATCATCACCTTCTTGTCGCCGCCGGTCAGCAGCGACATCACGGCGCCCGAGAAGTCCGCGAGCAGCGGATACATCAGGCGGGTTTCGCCGATGCGGACGATGGCAATGCCTTGCGCGCGATCAGTCGTGAGATTCATCTGTCGGTCCCTTCTTCAGCTCGAATGCGTGACACCTGCCGCGCCAGCTCGGTGCGCCCGCGGTTGATGCGGGACTTCACCGTGCCTTCCGGCAGGTTCAATTGGTCGGCGATCTCCTGGTAGGAGAGCTCCTGGATATCGCGCTTGATAACGGCTTCGCGCAGCGTCGGCGGCAATTCCGCCATCGCCTTGCGCAATAAATCGGCGCGATCGCGCTGCTCGAGCGCCTGATACGCGCTCTGCCCCGGCGCCGCCGGCGTCAGCTCGCCGGCATCAACGTCACGATCGATCGTCTCGCGCTCTTTGCGAACGCTGCGATAGTGATCGATACACAGATTTCGGCTGACGCTGACCAGCCACGTCTGAAAATTCGCGCGCCGATCGAACGTGTGCAGCGACTTGAAGATCTTCAGGAAAATGTCCTGCGTCAGATCTTCCGCCTCGTCGTGCCGGCCGGTGAACTTGTAGGCGATGTTGAAGACCTTGCGCCGGTGCTGCCGGACGATGTCTTCCCAGGCGGACTGATCGCCGCCCAGGCACTTCTGGATCAGCGCATCAATCGCATCAGTTGATACAGACGAAGGGTCAGACATTATCCAGTGAGGTCGAGACGAGGCGTCCCCGACCCCGAATCATACCATCCGGCCCCCTGCCAGCCCGGCCGCAAATGGCCGTAAACACGGGCGAAAACACGGCTTATGGAATCCGCCGCGCCGGCCAGTCCATGTGGGTGAGGCCGGTTCCTTATGCGCGATCGCATCGCCACATTCATTGTCGTGACCACCGTGCTGCTGGCGACCGGCATGGCGGTCGTCGGCCAGGCGCCACAGGGGCAAGCGGCGGCGGTGCAGGCCCGCTGCAGGGAGTGCGAGCCGATCGCCGAGGAATTGCGGCGGCTGATCGATCGCGCCGCCGCGATCACCGCCGAGCGTCAAAAAGCCGAAGCGCAGCTGTCGTTGATCCAGAGCGAGTACGAGGCACTCGCGCGTGAACTGGCCGGATTGCGCGGTGGCGGCGCCGATTCGGCAACCACGGCAGACAAGCAGCAGCGGCGGGAGATCCTCGGCGGCATGCTGAACCGGCAGAGTGCAGCCGTACGCGATTTGCAGGCCCAGGAGCGATCCGCGAACGGGCAGGTGCAGCTGTTTACGAGAGCGCTCGAAGAATGCAACGCGCGTTGTGGAACAGCCGCAGCCGCGCAACCGCCGCCGGTCACACACCTGCCCGACGAGCATCCCATCGATCTGTTTCCGAACGGCCATCATTACGTCGAAGCGCCGCCGGTGAAGTGTGAAGAGTGCCGTCAGACCGCCGAACAGATCGCAGCGTTGCATGACGAAGAGTTGCGAATACGCGCAGAGCTCGAGTCGCTCGATCGCGAGATCAAGGAGCTCGAGGAGCAAGGCCAACGTGATTACGCCAACGCCGCGGCCGGAGAATCAATGGTGCCACCGGAGCTGCGCGCCGACCAGTCGGAACAGGCGCGGCTTCTCAATGAACGCAGCGCCGCCCGTTACGACGAGATCATGCGGCGCAGGCAACGTACGTGGCTGCTGCAGGATCGGTTGGATCAGCTGCTTAACCGCGAGATCCTGGACGCGAATCAATCGCTCGATCGGTGCAATCAGTCGTGCCCCATGCCTGCACCAACAACGCCACCACCGACTCCGCCCTCGACACCGCCGGCACCACAACTGCCGAACACGCCGACGACGTTCACCAACGGGCGACTCTCGACGACCGGCACTGCCGCCGCTCCGAACGGCCCGGTTGCGCCGACAGGGCAGAACGGGACGCCGACGCGTCCGGCCGCGATTCCCGTGCCGTCAAACTCGTGCCCGGACTGTGCGCAGATCCAGGCGGCGATCGACATCGCCGGCGAGCAGCTGGAGGAGCAACAAGAAACCGTGGACGCGCTCGATGACGAACTGGACATCGCGCGTGTCGAGCGCGATGCCGCAGAGGTCGTGCGTGTCGGGCAGGCCTTCGCCGTCGCGCAAGACCTGTTGCGAGTCCGTCAGTCCACTCTCCAGCAACTTCGCGCGCGCCGGGTCGACTGCCAGCGACGCTGCGCGCTCGCAACAGGGGCGCCCCCGCCCGCCACTGATCCAGCGCCGCCGCCATCACCACCGGTCACTGCTCCTCGCGCGGACTGCCCGTCTTGCCAGGAACTTGAGAACCGTTTGGCCGCTGCGCAAGCGCGTCTCGCCGATCTGAATCGCCGCATGACGACGATCTCGGAGAACCTTCGCTCGTTGTGGAATCGTCTCGATCACGCGCCGGAGAGCGAACGAGAGAATCTGCAGGGGCAAATCAACGCGCTGCGCATTGCCGATATCGCAGGGGTGCGCGAGCTCGGTGCGCTCAACGACGAAATCGAGCGGCTGCAGCGCGACCTCGCCGCATGCCGGCGCCGATGCGCCACGACCAGCGCCCAGCCGCGGATCGGAGTTCAACCGCCGAAAACCGAACCACCGCCGCCCGTGACGCTGCCGCCGCCGACACCGATGGAGACTCGCGGCACGAGCGGCGCTCCGAATGGACCGCAACCGCCGGCGAACAATCAGCCACCGTCGACGCCAACGCCGCAAGTCGGTGCCCAATGTCCCGACTGCCGGAAGCTTGCCGCCGATCTCGATCAGCTCGAAGCCCACCTTGCGCAAGAGCGCGCGCTGCTCGACAGCAAAGTCCTGCAGGCGGCGCTCCTTGATGAAGAAATAACGTCGATCCGAAGACAGCTGGGCGCCGCTTCGCCGGCCAACAGCGCACTTGGCGTCGAGTTGCTGCAGAAGTCGAACAACTGGGGCGCGATACAGGAAGACATCAGGGAAATCGAAGACGGCATCAAGCGCGATCGTGACGCGGTCGAGCGCTTGCGAAAACAGCTCGATGAATGCAACCGCCGCTGCGCGACCGCTGCGAACGAGGCGCCGCCGACGGTCACCGCGCCAACGCCGTTGATCGATTCGCCGCGAACATCGCCGGCCCCGATCGTTCCGATCGATGAGGACTGCAGCGTGCCTGGCACGTGTCGCACGGCTGGCGGACCGCCGGAGATCAATCTTGTCGATCCGGGACCGTGGGGCAAGACGATCACGATCAAGATCGTCATCAAGCTGCAAAAGAAGGTCGCGGAGTTGCTCGACAACACCGGCGGTGAAACCACCGTGCGACGCAGTGCCGGCGGCATCGTCGTGCCGCCGATCGCGAACCCTGATCCGCGCAGCTGGTTCAATCCGCTCGGACTGCTGGCGCGCAGTGCGCGCGAGCAGATTGATCGCTGGAACGGCAGCGTCGGTCCTCGCCCCTTCCTCACCGCGCGCGATCGGTCAGTCATCGCCCGCTATAGCGGCGGCCAGGCGACGGGCGGCGATGGCGGTGTCCATGTCTTGCTCACGGATCGCGGCGGATCGACCGGGAAGACACTCGCCCTGCAAGTGCTCAATCTGTCCGGACAAACCGTGAAGCTTTCGGCGCGGCCATTTGCGATCGAGCCGATTGAAGCGGCCGCGATGAAAGAGGCACAAGAGGCGTTCGCCAAGTTGTCGAAGGTCGCACCGACGAACGTTGATGTCAGCGGCTACTGCATCGAGATGCTGAAGGCCCCGCCAACGGTGAACACGATCTACCGGCTCGCGCCGCGCGACGTCCAACAGGCGATCGAGCCGATGTCACGCGTCTTGCGCTCCGCCTTCCGGATCACGCGAGATGGATTGCTGCATCCGGACAGCAACGTTGCTGCTTACGGCGATTCAATAAAGCAGTGGGCGATCTGGGCCGTCGAACAGAAATTCGACGAGCGCGGATTTACCGACGCCTTCATCGCGCATACGAAGAAGAACGTCGAAGGCGCGGGCCAGAAATGGTCCAAGGCCTCCGAAGACACCATTCGACAGATCTCGCCGAACCGCTGGCGCGACATTGCGCAGATCTTGCGCGGCGCCGGACTCAATGCCCCGCAGTAAATGGAGACGATCATGATCCGTTCCGTATGTGCCGCGACCGCTTTCGTGCTGGCATTCAGTGTCTGTGCCGCCGCGCAGACGGCGCCAAAGTCGATGTCGTTTCCGGTGCAGGTCACTGGCGCGCCGGGTACCGATGTCCTGTTCTTCGTCAATGACGGCAAGCATGCCGAGATGACGATTGGTGCCGGCGGCGATGTGTCATCGCTGATCGATCTGAGTAACCACGGCAAGCAGAAGGTGACTCTCTATGTTGACGTGTGCCAGGACGGCAAGATCGTCAAGGTGATGCTCGTCGCCGGCGCACCGCCGCCGCAGGACGAGAATTGCAAGAAACGAATCGTGGCCGCGCCGTTCCTCAACGATTGCGGTGTCACGCGGCTGACTATCGACGTGACGAAGATGTTCGCGCGTGTGATCGGGTGCGGCGGCACCTTGACGCAGCCGAAGGTGATCGGTCCGATCGGCGGCGCCCTGGTTGGCGGGTTGTTATTGACCATGAAAGGCGGCGATTCGACGCCGACGTCGACGTTCGTCGCGGCCCCAACGCCGCCGGTTGTAACCGCGCCGCCCGTTGCGCCGCCCACCGTCACGACGCCTCCGACAACGAGCGCGCCGCCGACAAACAATGCGCCGCCGCCGACGACGCCGACCGCGCCGACTGTGACGGCCAACGGCACCTACGCTTGCCAGGCCTGCGCGGCGACCAATGATGTCAGCCGGCACGACGGCACGCTGCGACTGTGCAACGGACTGAACGTGTTCACGCTGGTCGAAGGCTCGCTGACGATTCGCCACCCGGCGCCGTTCATCGAGGTCACTGGAACCAACTACAACACCTCAACCGGCGCGTTCGATCTGACCGGCCGCGGCGCCATTGCCGGTTTCACGAACGTGAGCGTTCGGGCCGTCGGCACCGTGAACAATACGACCGGCCGCGTCACGTTCGAATACACCATGGGCACGGCTGGTGAATTCCCGGGCGGGCAGCCGATCACCTACACGATTACTCTGCAGAAACAGTAAAGGCCGGGCGTCGGCGGCGCGGCGGCAGGTCTATACTTGCCGCCACGCATGATCTCGATGCGTCTGTTCATCGGTGCTTTCGTTGGCGCGGCAACGGTGGTTTCGGCATCGAGCGGCGTCCAGAACGACGATCGACTGTCTGCCGGCACGCGGTTCTCGCGGACGATCGCCGGCAGCGAGGAACATCGGTATCGCATCGACATTCCTTCAGGGTCGTATCTCGATCTGGAGGTCTTTCAGCGCGGGCGCGACGTTGCCGTTTCGCTAGTCAATAGTTTTGGCGCGACGGTCGCATCCACAGACAATCCGCTCGGCGGGTTTGGCCCCGAGTCTCTGATCACGATTGTCCGCGACGCATCACCCGGGCATACGCTGATCGTCCGCGTTGTCCGGCCGGATGGGCCCGCGGGCAGTTACGATCTCACTGTCAAGGCACTCGAGAGCGCGACGCCGATCGATTCGCGCCGCGTTGAGGCGGTTGCCAGCTTGCAGCGTGGTGAGTTGGAGCGCAGTAAAGGCACCGCAGAGTCGAATCGCGCAGCGCTCGGCCTGTTCGAGTCCGCGTTCTCAGAATTCACTTCAATCGACGATCGTCCTCACCAGGCCACGGCGCGCCTTGGCGTGGCGCGCGCGCACGACAATCTCGGCGACAAGAAGCGCGCGCTGCAGGAATATGCGGATGCGCGATCGCGTTACCAGGCTCTCCTCGATGAGAGCAACGAAGCATTCACGCTGAATCTGTCGTCGCTCGCCCACGAATTCCTCGGCGAACGCGACGAAGCGATGCGCGATTTATCCGAGGCGCTGACGCTCTCTCAGCGCGTCGGCGACGTGCGCGTCGAGGCCTTGTCGACCGGCAATACGGGACTGATCTACTACCAGACCGGCGACCGGACGCGGGCGATGGAGTGGTATCGCCGCGCGCTGGATCTGCACCGGCGCGCTGACAATCGCCGTGGAGAAGCGGTGAGCTTCACAAACCTCGCCACCACCTATGACGCGATCGGCGACAAAGACACCGCGATCGAATATTTCCAGCAGGCCGTTGCGTTGCGGCGCCAGCTCGGCGAGCCGCGCGAACTCGCCGTCGTCCTGAACAACATGGGCGTCGTCTATTTCTCGCGCGATGAGGATCAGCAGGCGTTGCCGCTGTATACAGAAGCGATCTCGTTGTGGCGTGCTGCCGGTGACAGGGCGGGCGAAGCGGCGACGCTCAACAACATTGCCAACGTGCAGGAGTTTCGCGGCTCGTATCAGGAAGCGATCGATCTGTGGTCGCAGGCGCTCGAAGTGCATCGGGCCACCGGTTATCGCACTGGCGAAGCGGCGACACTCGCCAATCGCGGCCGGCTCTTCGTTGCGCTCGGCGAATATGAACAGGCGCGAACCAGCCTGGCGCGGGCGCTCGAACTGCAGCGCGACATCAAGAACCGTACGGGCGAGGCACAAGTCCTGGTCAATCTCGCATCGGTGAGTGATGCGGTCGGCGACGCCGCGGGCGCGGTCAAGCTCTACGAAGATGGACTCACTTTGATGCGCGCCGTCAGCAATCGCCAAGGAGAGGCGTCGGCATTGCAGGCGCTTGGCCGCCTCGAGCTCGGTCGCGGCAACCTTGCCATCGCCGAAAAGTATCTGCAGGATTCGATCGCGCTGTTCAAATCGACCGGCAGCACCAGCGGGGAAGCGGTATCGACCGCACACCTTGGCAGGCTTCGCCTGGCGAGTGGCGATCGAAACGCAGCGCGCACGCTGTTGTCGGAGGCACTGCGCCTGTCACGTTCGATCGGGCACGCCGTCACCGAGGCGGCCGTCCTCGTGACCATGGCGCGGATGGATCGCGATGCCGGCGATCTCGAATCAGCGGGCGCGCATGCGCAATCGGCGCTGGCAATCGTCGAAGCGCAGCGATCGCGCGTCGCGATCGATGAGCTGCGTGCAACATATCTCGCCACCGTGCGCGATTACTACGAGTTGGCCGTCGATATCCTGATGCGGCAGGACGCCGCCGATCCGGCGCTCGGCCGCGCCGCTGCCGCGCTGCAGATCAGCGAGCGGGCGCGGGCGCGTACTCTGCTCGATCAACTTACGTCACAACGCCGCGACGTTCGCGCAGCTGTCGATCCCGAGCTCTTACGCAAGGCCCGCGAAGTTGAAGCGGCACTGAATTTCAGGGCCGAACGTCTGCGCCGCCTGCTCGCGACCACCCACACGCAAGCGGAAGTTGACGCGCGCAACACGGAGATTGCGACACTGACGGGTCAATACCGCGAGCTCGAAGCGCGGCTCAAGCGCAGCAGCGCGCGGTATAGCGCGGTGATTGCCGGCGACGTGGCAAGCGTCGCGGATCTGCAGCACGCGCTCGACGCGAAGACCGCCATCGTCGAATACATGCTCGGCGACGATCGCAGTTTTGCGTGGGTGATGACCCGGGACGGGGTGCGCAGCGTCGTACTGCCGTCGCGCCGCATCATCGAAGATGCCGCGAGAAAAGTGACGCGCGCTGTTGCAACTCCCGACGACCCGGCCGCGCCAGGGGCGACCACCGCGCTTGCCATCGTCGCGCTGGTGCCGGTGATGCCGCTGATCGATCGGCCGCGGCTGGTGATCGTGCCCGATGGCGCACTGTCGCGCGTGCCATTCGCCGCGCTGCCGCTGATCCAGCCGGGTGCCGCAGTGTCACCGCTGATCGAGCGCTACGATCTCGCCACCGCACCCTCCGCATCAACTGTAGCGTTGTTGCGCGCAGACGTGCGCGCGGTGCGTCCGTCCAAGACCCTCGCTGTATTCGCCGATCCCGTGTACTCAGCCAGCGATACGCGCGTCACACGTACGCGCGGAGACGGCACCGCGCCGGGCGAAGCGGGATCGAACGCTGCCGATAGTGAGGCGCCGGCCGAACTCGTACGGCTGATCGGCACCCGGCGCGAAGCCACCGCCATCGCGGGCTTCGTGCCTGCAGACGCGCGGGACGTGGCCGTGGATTTCGCGGCGAACCGGACCGCGGCCACCAGTCAGGCGCTGCGCGACTATCGCCTCCTGCATTTCGCGACTCACGCGATCATCGACGATGTGCATCCGGAGTTGTCGCGCATCGCGCTGTCACTGGTGGATAAACAGGGCCGCGCCCAGGACGGATTTCTGAGGTTGCCCGACATCTACCATCTTGATCTCTCCGCCGATCTCGTCGTTCTGAGCGCGTGCCAGACGGCGCTTGGCCGCGAGATCCGCGGCGAGGGGATCATCGGGTTGACCCGCGGCTTCTTCAACGCGGGTGCGCGTCGTGTGGTTGCAAGCTTGTGGCAAGTTGACGACCGCGCCACCGCCGAACTGATGCGGCTGTTCTATGCCGCCATGCTTGGCAGTCAGCATCAGTCTCCGCTGGCTGCGTTACGGACCGCGCAGAATGCCATGCGCGCGCAAAGCCGATGGGCGTCGCCGTATTACTGGGCGGGCTTCACGCTCTACGGTGAATGGGAATGACGCCGGCGCCTGATTCAGCGGGTGGATTCCAGCAGCTGCTCACGCTTCTCGACGCTGATGCGGATCGAGCCGCGCAGGCCTACGCCGATGTGCGTCGTCGACTGATCAAATTTTTCGAGTGGCGCCGATGCTGGGATGCCGAAACCTGTGCGGATGACGCGCTCGATCGCGTCGCACGGCGCCTGGAGGCGGGTGCCACGATGACCGCAACGATTCACGCGTTCATCCTTGGCGTCGCGACCAATGTCGCGCGCGAACGGCTGCGCGGTGATCGGCATGTGGAGCTGAAAGACAACGTCGCGGCGCCGTTCGAGGAAGATCCATTAGTCCGGCGCGATGAGCAGCAGCGTGAAGATCGCCGGCTCTCGTGCCTGACGCGATGCCTGAATCAGCTGCCCACGGAACAGCGCCGCGCACTGCTGCGCTATCACCAGGGTGAAGCCCGCTCGCGAATTGTCGCCAGGCAGCGGATGGCTTCGACACTTGGGATCCCGTTGCAGGCCCTGCGGCTGCGAATGTTTCGCATCCGTGAAGCGCTCGAACGGTGCATCCGGAATTGCATGACCCTCGTGGATACGAGGCACGGATGAAATGTTTCTTCGTTCTTCGCATTAGATGATGGACGTGACTGCAAGCAACGGGAACGGCGACCTCGAGCGCTATCTGCTCGGCACGCTGCCGGAGGACGCGCGGGAGCGGATCGACGAACGGTTGCTCGTCGATACCGAGCTCTTCGATGCCTTGTGCGTTGTCGAGAACGAGCTGGCGTATGACTACGCGCTCGGGCTGCTGACAGCGGATGAGCGCCGTGCATTCGAGGAGCGGTTCCTCGATCGTCCGGCGATGCAGGCGCGCGTGCAGACGGCGGCCGCATTGATCGACGGCATTCGCGCCGCTGATCCCGCGCGTCCCCGACAGCAATGGTGGCTGTATGTTGCGGCGGCCGCGAGCATCGTGTTGATCGCGTGGCTGGCGCGCGACAACGCCCGGTTGCGGCAAGCCGCAGCGCCGCAATCGCAAGTGGCGTCAACTCAGGTGACTCCGTCCGCGCCGACTGCGACGCCGCAGTCGCCATCGAACCCGGCGCCGTCCAACCCGCCCCAAGCCGCTGAGCCCGCCGCGTCGATTGTGGCGATCGTGCTCCAACCAGGTGTTGTGCGGTCCGGTGCCCCGCCATCGCGAATCCGGCTGCGGCAAGGCGACATCCTCCGCCTCGATCTCACGCTGCCGGCATCGGCGCCGCAGGTTCCCAGCTATCGCGCCTCGATCCGCAATCCGGACGACGTGCAGGTCTGGGCCGGAACCGGAGCTGCCGCGAAAACCGGCAAGGTGGTCACGGTTACCGTTCCGTCGGCGTTGCTGCCGCCAAACGATTACGAGGTCACGCTCTCGGTCGTGTGGCCGGCAGGCGCCGAAGAAATCGCCAGCTACGCCCTTTCCACGACCCGCCAGTAGCGGCTACCTCAGCCGCGGCTGAAATACTTTTCGACAATGCGCATATAGGTGCATGAAGGCGTCTGTCCGCGCTCTTGTGGCCACAGTGCTGTTGTGTGTTGCCGGCGGCTATGTCATTTACGCGCAGCGACCGGCGCCGTGCCTCGAGCCCGATCGCGATCCGAACAACCCCGCGGTGAATCGCTACCGCGAGGCGAAGAAGGCCGAGATGCGGCGTCGCGGATACCCCGAGCGCTTCTTGAAGCTTCTCGACCAGGAGAAGTGCATCGCGTGCCTCCGCCTGGCCAGCGACGCGTTCCACATCATGATCGTTTACAAGGACAACGCCTACGCGCCGAAGGACCCGAAGACCGGGCGGCCGTGGACCCACATCAGTTACGAGTGGGATCCCGAGAGCGAAGTGCTGGCGCGCGAAAAGCTCAAGGACGGGACGATCAAGGGCTTCTACATCCTCAATACCTTCAAGCACGACTGCCCGTGCTGTCCCGAGATGGACGACGACAACTGGGGCCCTCAGAAGCGTTCCGACTGGAACGAGGATCTGGAGGCGAACATGGATCACCTGATCCCGTTCGACCAGAGCAATACGACGGGTCCGCTGCCCGATGACCTGATTAACCCGCCGGCCCAGTGGCTGGGCGGCGACCACGTGCCGAACATCGAGAAGTTCCAGAAGCCGGCGAAGAAGCAAGTCCACGCGGTTTGCCCGAAGTGCCAGGACGCCGCCGATCGGGTCAATGCGGCGTACGACACGCTCGATTCGTTGTGGAACGACAAGATCAAGCTGCAGTCCGACCGGCAGATCACCGAACGCGCCGTCGCCGAGCGCGCCATTCAAATCGAACGCCTGCGCTACAAGCAGCGTTCGGTCGAACTCCGCACCGATGCGCGTGAAAAGGAAATCGAATTCCTCGAAGGCGTCAATCGCGCGCAAACGGAAGATCTCGCGCGCGACGATCGCAACATCGCGGCCGCCACGCAGAAAATCATCGCGCAAGGTGTGGAGGTCGGCCGCCTTCTCGGGCTGCTGAAGTATTGCGAATCCAACTGCGCGACCATCGTCACGGCAGACACCAACGGGACAAATACGTTCACGCCGCGACCTGATCCGCCGCCGGCGCAGAAGACGCAAACGGGGCTGAATCTGCCGGAGGAAATTTTCTCCGCCTGCCCCGGGTGCGCCGGGATGGAGCTGACCGCTGCGTTCGCGTGGGCCGGGCTGCAAGTGGCGACGCAAGCACGCGACGCCGCCCGCGCCGATGCGGCGCGCTCGCCGGCGGCTGTTCCAGCTCTGGCCAACGCCGAGTTGCGATTACAGGAAGCCGATCTCGATTACCGTGCAGCCCTTGCGGGGCTGGAGGCGTGCAACGCGGCGTGCAAGTCGCCGACCGACGACACCCAACCGGACCCCTGGCTGTGGGGACCGAAGATCGAATCGACGTGCCCAACCTGCGACACCACGGAACTGTGGTTCGCCTGGGGCGCCTATGCCGCGGCGAAATATCAATACGACGGCGTCTACATGGCGACGCGCGGTGAACGAACTCCGGAAGCGTTGCAGCAGCGCGCCGAAGCGGAGCAGAAGATGCACGCCGGCTTTGCCACGTATCAAAAGGCGCTGGCGGCTTTCAAGGCGTGCAATGAAAAGTGCTCAACACCGACGGAGACGGTGACGCAGCCGACGCTGCCTCCTGCCGAGGTGTTCACGCCCCGGTCCGATCCCAAGCCGGATATCCCGGTCGCGATGGACCCCGTCGATAACAACTTTTTCTGCGTGAGTACAAGCTCGTGCCCGGACGTCGCGACCGATCCGCGGATCCCAGGAAACTATCCGATCGCTGGCCCGCTCGGCGGGCCTTCCTTAGGGCCGCTGCCCTTCAACTTCTTTGACAACGGCCCGTGGGTGACGTCCGCGAACACGCGGGTCGAAATCCGCATCCAGATCAAGGTTGCGGAGTTTAATCCCTACGACTACCCGCAATTCCTTGGTGGCGCGTCGCTCAACCAGACGGTGCGACAGCCGGACGTTTACACGCCTTACACACCGTCATATGTCGTCTTGCCGGCGCTACAGCAGCAGCAGGTTCGCGAATGGTTTAATCCGCTCGGCCTGCTCGCGCGCACGATCACGCAGCACATCGATCGCTGGCGCGGCAGCATCGGGCCACGCCCGCTGATCAATCCGCGCGATCTCGACGCGATCGATCGCATGTCGAACATGCAGCCCGCCGGTTTGCCCAAAGGCGTGCACGTGATGCTGATGGACAAAGGCGGATCGACCGGCAAGACGCTGGTGATGAGCGTGTTGAACCTGAGCGGCCAGCCGGTGCGGCTGGCGCCCAAACCGTTCGCCGTGGAGCCGATCCAGCAGCAGGCGCAGCAGCAGGTGCTGCAGGCCTTCAATCGCTTATCGAAGGCCGCACCGGTCCAACTCGATATGTCCGCTTACTGCGTCGAGTTCCTCAAGGCTCCGCCGGGCGCGAACACGCTGCTGCGGCTCGCGCCGCCGGATGTGCAGCAGAAGTACGCAGCGATGTCGAAGATCCTGCAATCGAGCTATCGCGTCGTCAAAGCCAATGCGCTGCATCCCGATAGCAATCCGGCGGCCTACACCGACTCGATCAAGCAATGGTCGCTGTGGACCGCCGAGCAGAACCTGAATGAGTCACGGTTCACCGAGGCATTCATAGGACTGACGAAGAAGAACGTCGAGGCGGCAGGACAGAAGTGGCCGCAGGACGCTGACGCCGCCATCCGCACGGCCGCGCCGAATCGCTGGCGGGACATCGTCACGATCCTCAGGGGCGCGGGAGTGCCAGTACCGCAGTGAGTTAACGCCATGTCCGTTAACAGTTTTCAGGAGATTCATCTATGAATCGGTCGTTCGCCGTTGCAGTCCTCACGATCGCGCTCGTGGCGCTTGTTGCTCCCTCACACCCGCTGCTCGCCCAGGCGGGCAAGCCGACTGATCACGTGCCAACGGACCTCACGGGTCCGGCCGGCGCGAGCATCGAGATCTACATGAACAGCGGTAAGGTCGCCGACCTGACGCTGACGCAGCAGGGCACCGGCTCCCTGTATCTCGACTTCAGCAACATGGGCAAGGTGCAAGTCCAGATCTATGTCGACGTGTGCCAGGACGGCAAAATGATGAAGGTCCTCGTCGTCGCGGGGCAGCAGCCGCCAGAAGATCAAAACTGCAAGCGCCGTGTGCTGGGCGTGCCCTGGAACGTCGTATGTGGAGTGACGCACATCACCCTTGATCTGACCAAATTCCTTTCGCACATCACCGGCTGCGGCAGCTTCATCAGCTCGCCGAAGGGCTACACGACGGTTGGCGGCCTCTTGATTGGCGGCCTGCTGGTGACCAAGGGCGGTGGAAATGACAAGCCCGTCGCCACGACAGTCGGAACAAGTGTTCCTACGGCGACGACACAGCAGACGCCGGTTCAGCAAAATCCGGTCGTTCCGCCGGCGAACAACACGCCGGTCGTTCCACCGAATACCAATACGCCGGCCCCGCCCCAGACGCCTGCGGCTCCGACGACGCCGGCCAATTCGACGATCACCCAAGTGGCCGAATGCGTCACGCACTTCAGCGGCTTCAGCGTGATCACACTGACGTTCTTTGCGTTTCCGCCGATTGAGATCGATTTCATCGTCGCGACGAATGGTCCGGGTGTTCGTCAACCCATGGTCCAGGGCAGGACTCGAGCGTCAGACGGCCTCGGGCGGATCACCATCGACATCACGCAGTTCGGTTTCTACTCCTCACTGATCTCGTTCGTTCAGAACGGGACCACGGTGACCGGTAACGGCAGTATCAACGTGGGCTCCCCCGGTACCTGCTAGGCGGCGCGATCAGCCAACTTCCTGAACGGACACGGTTTCGGCCGTGTCCGTTTTGTTTTGTACATGCGGCGTCTACTGGTTGTTGTCGCGGCGATCGCGGTTTGTGGCGGCATGACGCATGTCACCGGTGCGCAGGATCTCCAGACGCTCGAGCGATCACGCCCGGGACAATTCGGCGACATCTATCGCCTCAATCGGCAAGGGCGATTCACCTTGCGCGTCACCGTCGAAAACAAGTGCGACACCCTGCAAGACGTCATCGTGGGTTATGCGTTCGTGACGTTGAACGGCTCCGAGGAAGAGCGCGAGTTGATGATCGCGCCGCACGCCTCCCAGACGCTCGACATGATGGTCACGCCAACCGAGCCTGGCTACGTCAAGAACGAGCACGGTGAGTCCGGCATCCAGGCGAACATCTATCGGCCGGGCCGCCGCGAAGACGACGAAGAGCCGTGCGTGTTGAGCGGCGGCGCGAAGTGGCTGTTCATTGAATGGGCCGACGAAGGCCCGACCAGCGGACTTCTTGGAGATGTGCTGCATGGCATGTTGACGCCCAGGCGAACCGATCAGCCGCAACCACCTTCGACACCGCCGACGTCACCCGAGCCGCCGGCGACACCGCAGCCCGGTACGGGGTTGGAGTACCCGGCCGTTCCGATTCCCGGCGCGAATCCGGATCCTGTCGATCCTGACAACCCGCCTCCACCCAAGAAACCAGATCCGAAACCCGGTGACTATATGGAGCCGACCGTCACCGAAAAGCACGAGGTACGCTTTCCCGGCACGATCTATCTCGAGCAAGGCGGGACCTATTTCATCAAGTTCAACGTGGACAATCGCTGCGATCACTCCGCGCCTGTCGACGTGGCGTTCGACCCGAACTGGGGTCAAGCCGCGGAAGTCATGGGTCCGCAGCAGACTTTCATCGCACCGGCCAACTCGATCACGACCTTCCTCGCGCACGTCGTGCCGTCACCGGCCTACGAACAGGCGTGGACCGATCACCGCGTGCCACAGGGCCGCGCACGGATGTACGGCAGCGATCCGACACCTTATGGCGACGATTGTTCGGGCGGCACGCACGTGCCGCTTGCGGACTTCCGGGTGTTGCCGGGCTTCACTGTCGCCGAAGGTCCGCACCCAAGCGGCACCACGTTCCCTGGCGGCACCTTCGTATTGACGCCGTCGTCGTATCCACCAGCGTCGCCGCCGCCGGCGTTCGTTCCGCCGCACGACGGTCCCGTCCCATCGTTTCTTCCCGATCCAGGCTGCAGCGAATCGGCCGGGTGCATTCCGTTCGACAACTGCGGCATTGGAAACTGCGGCGATGTTGCGACGCCGGCCGGGCCATCGGACAACGGCTTTCAGATCCTCGGCGCTGAAACCGTCCGCGTGAAGATAGACATCACGATCAAGACAGCCGAGCGCGCCATGAATCCGCTCGGACTGCTGTCGAAGAGCGTCGAGCAATTCATCGACTGGTGGATGCCGACGCTTGAAGCGGCGGAACAGAACCTTCAGCAAGGACTGCAGTTCCTGATCACCAGCCAGGGTGGATCGACCGGCAAGAACATGACGATGCAAGTGCTGAATTTCAGCGGCAAGGCCGTGAACCTCGAAGGCATGCTCGCGCTCGAGCCGTTGAAAAAGGACGCGCAGCAGAAAGCGACGCAAGCGTTCGCCAAGCTTGCGGGCAGGCAATTGCCGACGAAGGTTGATCTCAACGGCTACTGCTTCGAATTCCTCAAGCTGCCGCCGATCGCGGGGCAGGTGATGCGCGTGTCACCGCCGGAAGTGCAGCAGCGATTCGCGCCGTTGAAGAAGGTCATGGCCGCCGCAAATCGATTGAAAGAAACCGGCGGCTTGAGGCCGGACAGCAACCCCGCAGCCTACGCCGATTCGATCAAGCAGTGGGCGATCTGGACCGTGCAGGAGAAGTTCGATCAGTCGAAGTTCGCCGACGCGTTCGTGAACCACACCAAGAAGAACATCGAAGCCGCGGGGCAGAAGTGGTCGTCCCAGATCGAAGCCGCGATCCGCCAGGCCGCCCCGAATCGCTGGAACGACATTACGCAGATCCTCAAGACCGCCGCAATTTCGCCAGGCAAGTAATCGACCGGCGCCGCTCGCATCCCGCGTTTTCCGGCCTGTTTCCGCCGGTCTTCACCCTTTTCGGCACGTTCGCGCATTAGAGGGTGAGGTGTTGATGCGAACGTCTTGGGCGGTAGCGGTTCTGCTGGCTTTCGCGGCAATTACACCGCTCGGTGGGCAGCGCGCCTCTGTGCGCGGCGATCTCTCCGCGAAATGCGATAAGTGCGCGGATGCAGCGGCGCGCGCAAGAACAGCGGCGAATGAGTGGCTCGACCAGCAAGCGAAATACGACGACCTGCAGGAGCAAGAGAAAGCGGCCGAAGCGGATCGAGCCGCAGTGTCGGCAAGATTGACCCAACTCGAGAGCGATCCCAAGGCAGATCCGCTCGAAATCCAGGCCAACCAGGCACGGCTCAACGAGTTGGAGAAGGAAATTGATCAGCTCTCCGGCCGGGTGATGTTCGCGCTCATCGACCTGGTAAGGGACCGCGACGCGTATAACGACGCGATCGAGTCTCTCGATGCTTGTAATGCCACCTGCGTTTCGAGCGACGTGATCCCAATTGCCGGCGATTCCACCGGCGAGCCCGACCCCCCCACGTACGAATTAAACGGCTATGAGCCCTCGTTCTGGATGTCGTCTTCGAACGTTGCTGTTAGCACGCTTCTTCAGGACAAGCTCGCTGACATCGGCGACCCCATAGTCATTCCGGCAAGCGCGTTGCCGGTGGCGCAACGTTGGTTCAATCCCCTTCGGTTGATTGAGCCGACAGTTCAGGCCGCAACAGCAGATGTTCACATCATGTTGATCGACAAGGGCGGATCAACAGGGCAGACGCTCGTCATGAGCGTTTTGAATATGACTGGCAAGCCCGTGCGCCTCGGTGGCCAGCCGTTTTCGATCGAGCCGATCAAGTCGCAGTCGCAGCAGCAGGTCGCGCAGGCCTTCAGCCGTCTCTCGAAAGCGGCGGCGACGCGTATCGATCTCAAGGGTTATTGCCTCGAGTTTCTCAAGGCGCCGCCGGGTGCGAACACGCTCTATCGACTGGCGCCGAAGGCCGTGCAGCAGAAGTTCGCGCCGATGTCGAAACTGCTTCAGTCGGCCGATCGGATCGAGAAAGCGAACGCGCTGCATCCCGATAGCAACCCGGCGGCGTACGCGGATTCGATCAAGCAGTGGTCGTTGTGGTCGATCGAGCAGAAGTTGAACGACAGGCGTTTCAGCGATGCGCTCGTTGACTACACAAAGAAACACGCGCAGGCGGCTGGAATGAAGTGGTCGCCTCAATCTGAAGCGCAGATTCGCGCCGCAGCGCCCAATCGATGGCGCGACATCACGTCGATTCTGCGCGATGCCGGCATGGTGGCACCCCAATGACGCGCCGGCTCTTCGTCGCGTGGCTGACGCTGATCGGATGTGTCGCGCTCGGCGCACAGGGTGGTGTCGTACCGCGCCAGGACATCGCGGCCAGGTGTCCTCGTTGTGATGATGCCGCCAAGACCGCGAAGGCCGCCGCGAAGGCGCTGTCTGATGCCGAATGGGATTCCGCGAGAGCCGATGCGCGCGTGGAGGATCTCGATTTCCAACTCTTCATCGCCAAGGGGCAACTTGAGATCGCCCGGGAGGACAAGAAGACCGACCCCCTCTACATCGTGTTCCTCGAGGGCAAGGTGAGCACGATTGAAAAGGAGCTCGCCGACGCGAAGAAGCAGAGAGACGATGCGAGGGCGGCGCTCAAGAAAGCCGAGGCCGATTACACCAATGCGATCAAGGGTCTCGACGCCTGCAACGCCGAGTGCCTTCCCGACGGCGTGATTCCAATCGCCGGCGATTCCAGCGGGCCGCCGGATCATCCGTCGCTGCCGCACAACCCGTTCGTTCAGCACAAAGAGCTCGACATCATCGAGCCGTTTTCCGTGCCGCCGCTGTCTGCGCCGGTCGCGCGCGTGTGGTTCAACCCATTCGAGCTCGGAACCGCGGTGCTCCACGCCGCCGAGTTGCCCGCGGGTGTCCACTTTCTATTGACCGATCGCGGCGGATCGACCGGGAAGACGCTGGTTCTCAAAGTGTTGAATCTCACGGGAAGCGCGGTTCGTCTCGGGAGCGGACCCATCGCCGTGCGGCCGATCGCGCAGCAGTCGCAACAAAAGGCGTTGCAGGCCTTCCAGGCATTGTCGAAAGCCCAGCCCGCTCGCGTCGACGTGGCCGGCTACTGCCTCGAGTTTCTCAAGGCTCCGCCCGATGCCGGCACTCTCTACGAGATTGCTCCCGCGGCGATCCAGGAGAAGTACGCCGTCATGGCGAAGGTCCTCAGCTCGGCTGACCATGTCGTCCGCGCGAGCGCGTTGCATCCCGACAGTGATCCGCGCGCATACGCGGATTCGATCAAGCAATGGTCGTTGTGGTCCGTCGAGCAGAACTTCAACGGCTCGCGCTTCAGCGATTCGCTCGTCGACTACACCAAGAAGCATGCGCAGGCGGCCGGAGTGAAGTGGTCGTCGCAATCCGAAGCGCAGATTCGCAGCGCCGCGCCCAATCGATGGCGTGATGTCGTTTCGATCCTGAGCGGCGCGGGGATCGCCCTACCGCAATGATTGTTCCTGAACGCTTACGCGAGGAGTCTCTTATGAATCGGTCCATGGTCGTTGCCGCGTTGACAATGCTCATCGTCGCCTTCGCGACTGCGCCGGAGCCGCTCCGCGCTCAGTCGCGCACCGCCGGCACCACTCCTGTCGAATTGAGCGGCGGAACTCCCGGCGCGAATGTCGACTTCTTCGCGAATGGCAGCAAGACTGGCGATACCACGCTCGATTCGCTCGGCGCGGCATCGTCGGTGCTGAACCTGTTGAACATCGGCAAGCTGCAGGTACGGCTCTATGTCGATACATGCCAGGACGGCCACACGGTCAAGGTGCTGGTGGAATCCGGCACGCCGGCACCGGAAGACAAAGGGTGCAAGCGCCGCACGGTCGGCGCCCCGTGGCAGACCGACTGCGGTGTGACGCGCATCACCGTCGATCTGAGAAAATTCACCGCGCATGTCATCGGCTGCGCGAAGCCGTTCTACACGCAACCGAAATACGACGCTCCGATTCTTGGCGGCGTGCTGCTGCCGTTCGTGCTCGGCGGCGGTCACACCACGACGGTGGCAGCGCCGGCGCCCGTGCCGACAGCCATCATCTCAACGCCCGCAGCACCAACGACGCCGCCAGTGACCGTCGCCCCCGTCACACCGCCGACGCCGACGGCTCCGACGACCCCAACGACTCCAACCACGCCGACGGCACCTGCGCCGACGGCGCCCACGAGTCCGACGCCGACAGGTCCGGCATCGATCTTTGTGACGGAGTGCGTCACGAACTTCACGGGCTTCAGCACGATCACGCTGGTGATCAGCGTGTTCCCGCCCCTCGAGGTCGAGTTCAGTATCGCGACGAGCGGCCCCGCCGTGCGTCAGCCAACGGTGACGGGCCGCACGACGTCAGCGGGCACGGCGCGCGCGACGGTCGATATTGGCTTGTTCGGGTCCTATTCGTCGGTCGTATCGGCGATCATCAACGGTGCGACCGTGAGCGGCACTGGCAATATCAACGTCACCGCGACGACGACCTGCACCCAGGGTTGACGCGTCGTAAGACTGAGCATCGCCGCGATAGAATTGTGGGGCAGTGATCCCCGCCCCACAATTGAGCGACATTGCCGCGGCTGCAGGCACGCCCTGCTATGTCTACGACGCCGCGGCGATTCGCGCGTCTTATGCCGCGCTCGACGCCGCGTTTGACGGCTACCCGCACGCGATTCACTACGCGTTGAAGGCGAACTCGTCGCTCGCGATCGTCAAGTTGCTGCAGTCGCTCGGCAGCCACGCGGATGCCAACTCGCTGGGCGAGGTCGACGTCGCGATGCGCTGCGGATATCGGCCCGACCAGATCGTCTTTACCGGAGTAGGGAAGAGCGCCGCTGAAATCGATCGGGCGGTGCACCTCGGGCTGCTGGCGATCAACGTGGAATCTCCCGGCGAGCTCGATCGCATCGATCAGCGCGCGATCGCGCAGGACGCGCGCGCGCGTGTTGCATTGCGCGTGAACCCCGACATCGATGCACGCAGCCATCCGCACATCTCAACAGGATTGAAGGCCAACAAATTTGGGGTGCCGATCAGCGAGGCCCCGGCGTTGTTTCGCGAGATGGCGGCGCGCAAGGGTCTGCAGCCCGTTGGCGCGCACGTCCACATTGGCTCGCAGATCACGACGCTCGATCCGCTGACCAAAGCCGCCGAAGCCGTGGTCGCGCTCGCGCGCGATCTGCGCAGCGAGGGCGTCGAGCTGCAGCATCTCGACATGGGCGGCGGGCTTGGCATCTCGTACGACGGCGGACCGGTCGTCGATCCCGCGGAATACGTTCGCGCACTCGTCGCTGCGACGAAGGGCAGCGGCTTGAAGATCGCAATTGAGCCGGGACGCGTGCTCGTCGGACCCGCAGGTGTGCTGCTGACGCACGTCGTCGACGTGAAACAGTTTGCTGGATCGAAGCGGTTCGTCGTGCTCGATGCCGGCATGACGGAGTTGATGCGGCCTGCTCTCTACAGTGCCTATCACCGCATCGAGCCGTTACTGCGCCGCGACGGCGATGAGTCGCCCGCGGACCTCGTTGGCCCTATCTGCGAAAGCACCGACGCCTATGCGCGCGATCGCATGTTCCCGCCCGTCGAAGTCGGCGATCTCGTCATCGTGCGTGACGTCGGCGCCTATGGCGCGGTGATGGGTCACACTTATTTGCGTCGTCCGCTTCCGCCAGAAATTCTGTCGGATGGATCCGAGTGGCGTGTGATTCGCCGCCGCCAGACGCTTGACGAACTTCTCGCATTGGAAAGTGAATGAACGGTCACCTGATCGCGTTCGAAGGCCTGGACCAGAGCGGCAAACAAACCCAAGCGGAACGTCTGCTTGCGGCGTTTCGCGCAGCCGGTCGACAGACGGAATTCCTCACCTTTCCGGCGTACGAGACGGCCATCGGCATTGAGATCGAAAACGCCTTGCGCGGCCGGCGCGACTATCAGCCGGACACGCTGCAGCTGCTCTACATCGCCAATCGATTCGAATTCAAGCCGCGCATTTCAGAGTGGCTGTCGAACGGCGCGATTGTTGTCTGCGATCGCTATCTCGCATCGAGCATCGCCTACGGCGAAGCGCAAGGTGTTGATGCGAAATGGCTCACCGAGATCCAGCAGTTCCTGCCGCAGCCCTCATTGACGCTCTTCATGGACATGTTGCCGGAGGTTTCGTTGACGCGGAAGAAAGCCGATCGCGACAAGTTCGAGCGCGACATGCCGCTGCTCGGCCGCGTCCGCGACAGCTATCTTCGCCAGTCGACCGCGCCCGACTGGGTCCGCATCGATGCCTCGCAGGATAAGGACGCCGTCTCGGAGGCCGTCCTCAACGCCGTTCGTTCACGACTCGCGCTGCTGTAATAGCGCGAACTTCTCTCACTCCGGCGGCTTTCAAGACGAGCGCGCATTCGGCGAGCGTTGCTCCGGTCGTGGCGACATCGTCTACGAGAACGACCGTGGCGGGCGAACCTGAAGGTTCGCCCCTACAGGAATTCCGGCGAGAGCAGTTCCCGACGAGTTCTTGTAGGGTCGAACCTTTAGGTTCGACCAACGCAAACGCGCTCCTCACGTTTTCCGCGCGCGCGTGTTTCGGCAGATCAATTTGCGAGTGCGTGTGCTTCACGCGCGTCAGCATTCGCGCCACCGGCAAGCCGAGGTGCCGCGCGAGATCCTCCGCCTGATTGAATCCACGCTGATACTCGCGACGTGAGTGCAAGGGGACAGGTACGACGACTCCGGCATCTCGCAAGAGGTCGCTTCCGCGCTCTCGCATCAACGCCCCGAGCGGCGATGCGATCGATCGACGACGCTCGTACTTCAGCGCGTGGATGATCTCCTTCATCGGGCCTTCGTAATGATCGACGGCACACCACCACGCGATGTGCGCATCAGCATCGCGGCGCTCGAGCCGCGGCGCGCGTCGGAGCGCCGCCCAGCATCCGGCGCAGACCGCGCCGTCAACGGGATCGCGAAGTGTCTGCTTGCACGCAACGCATGGCGGCTCGAACAGCGCGGACAGCAGGAAGTTCACGGCGCCCTTCATTCGAGCCATGCACCGGCTCGAAGCAAGGCCATTGCCATGCACGAATCGTGGATTTACGGCGTTATTCCGAAATCGTGGGCTGTTATGGGATCAGTTTCTGATCGATGACAGTCGTCGAGGGAGTGAAGTCCCTGCGACGCCGTTAGGCTACGTCGGGGAATTCGATGCGAGTCGCGCTGCCCCAGAGTCGATCCAGGCCGTAGAAGTCGCGGGCGTGCTTCGAAAAGACGTGGACGACGAAGTCGAAGTAATCGAGCAGGACCCATTCGGCGCGGGCGTAGCCTTCCACCAGCGACGGACGCTGCTTTTCAACCTTGAGCGCCTGTTCCACTGCATCAGCCACCGCCTGCACCTGCCGCTGGTTTGCCGCCGAGCAAATCACAAAGTAATCCGTGAACGCGCCGGCCTTCTTCAGATCCAGCACCACGACGCCGGTCGCCTTCTTGTCTTGTGCCGCTTCAATCGCGGCGGTGATTGCTTTCGGCAGTTTCGACGGCTTGGTGGTCTTCGCAGCTTTGCGGACAGTCTTGGCCATGCAATCTAGGATCCCGAGTAAAGGCGATGCGCCGTGATGTAGTGGGACACTGAATCGGGCACGAGACCCGAGAGGCTTTCACCCGCGCGCGCGCGGCGCCGGATCTCGGTGGAAGAAACGTCAGGCGTGTGGGCTTCGACCAAAATCACGCGTGTTTTGGCTGACGATTCGCGGCTGAACGCCGCAGGGACTCGCTCACGTAATGAGTCTAACGTGATTCCGGGCCGGGACACGACGACGAAATTTGCCAGGTCCAGCACGGCCGGGTAGCGGGACCAGGTGGCGATTTCTGCAAACGCATCGGCCCCCGTGATGAAAAAAATCTCCGACGGTGCCTTCTTCAACTCGAGCAAGGTGTCGTAGGTAAACGACGGCCCTTCGCGGTCAATTTCAATCCGCGATGCCATCCATCCGGGTCTTTCCTGAGCCGCCAACTCCGCCATCGCGAAGCGATCCTCGGCGCCGGCCCGCGTTGGATCCGCGCGATGCGGCGGGATGCGCGATGGGACGAGCAACACCGCATCAAGCGACAGCGCCTCTTGCGCGGCAACGCCGGCTGCCATGTGGCCGAGGTGAATGGGATCGAACGTGCCGCCGAGGACACCGAGCTTCATCGGCGCTTTTTGGTCTTCTTGGTCTGGCGGAGCGGTTCAACGAGCGCCGGATTGTAATCCGGCGGGACTTCGCGCTCTTCTTCTTCCTCTTCGAGATCCTGCCTGGCCAATTCCGCGAGACGGCGCTCGTCTTCGCGGCCCTTGGCAATAATCGGCCATGCGGCTTCGATCAAGTCCCTGGTGCCTTCACCGGTCACCGCGGAGATCTTGAAGAACTTCAGCTTTGCCTTCTTGGCGCGCTTCTCGATCGCGGTAATGCGTTTCGGATCATCGACCGCATCGATCTTGTTCGCGACGACCAGCTGCGGCTTCTCGAGCAGCTGCGGGTTATACAGCTTCAATTCGTTAGAGATGATGTCGAAGTCTTCAACCGGATCGCGGCCCGATGCGCCCGACACGTCGACCAGGTGGATTAACACCTTCGTCCGTTCGATGTGACGCAAGAACTGATCGCCAAGTCCGTGACCTTCGTGCGCGCCTTCGATCAAGCCGGGCACATCAGCAACCACGAAGCTGCGATCGCCGCTCAACGCCACGACGCCAAGATTCGGCGTCAGCGTGGTGAACGGATAATCAGCGATCTTCGGCTTCGCAGCAGAGATCACCGAGATTAGCGTCGACTTGCCCGCGTTCGGGAAACCGACGAGGCCGACATCGGCAAGCAGCTTCAGCGTGAGATGAAGATCGAATTCTTCCCCGGGCTCGCCGGGCTGCACCTTGCGCGGCGCGCGATTCGTTGACGTCGCAAAGTGCGCGTTGCCGAGCCCGCCGCGTCCGCCCTTGGCAAGGCGCACGCGCTGACCGACTTCGGTGAGATCCGCCACGAGATTCAGCTCGCCGGTCTCCGGATCCTTGGCGTAGATCAGGGTGCCGACGGGAACGGGGATATCGAGATCCTTGCCGTCACGGCCGGTGCGTAACGCGCCCGCGCCGTTGCCGCCGCGCTGCGCTTTGTAATCGGGATTGAACTGGAAGTGGACGAGCGTGTTGCGATGCGGATCCGCAACCGCATAGACCGACCCGCCCATGCCGCCGTTGCCGCCATCGGGGCCGCCGCGCGGAACGAACTTCTCACGGCGGAAGCTGAGCGATCCGCTGCCGCCGTGTCCTGATTGGATGTGGATGTCGACTTCGTCGACGAACTGCATGACTAGTAGCTAGTAACTAGTAGCTAGTATCTAGAAGCTTTCTAGCTACTAGCTACTAGCATCTAGCTACTTACCTTCGAGAGGCTGAATCGAAATGAAACGGCCACGTGAGCCGTGATCTTCGAACTTCACCGTGCCAGCGACCTTGGCGAACAACGTGTCGTCCTTGCCGAGGCCGACGTTCAATCCGGGCTGGTACTTGCGACCGCGCTGGCGCACCAGAATCGAGCCGCCGGTCACGACATTGCCTTCGAAGCGCTTGACACCAAGGCGCTGTGAGTTGCTGTCGCGCCCGTTACGAGATGATCCCTGACCTTTTTTTGTTGCCATTGCTACACCTGGATGTCGGTGATGCGCACGCGGGTCAGGAGAGAGCGATGGCCCTTCGTCCGACGATACTGCTTGCGGCGCTTCTTCTTGAACACGCGAACCTTCTTACCCTTGTCGAGCTCGCCGACGACGCCAAGGACCTTCGCGCCCGAGACGAACGGGGCGCCCAGGGTCACTTCGCCGGAGTCATTGCTGACGAGCAGGACCTGGTCGAACGACACTTCACCGCCCGACTCGCCGGCATTGTGGCCGTCGATGGCGATGACAGCGTCCTTTTCGACGCGAAACTGGCGGCCCGAGGCCTGAATGATTGCAAACACGCTGATTTCTCCGGAAGGGCGGGACATTTGTCCCGCCGGGAACTTGTAAGGATACCACACGGGCTCGGCAGAACTAAAGTTCCGCCCTCCCGGGAAGGCTATTTGAGCAGTGTCCTGGTGCCCTTTATCTTCTGTGCGCTCAACGTGTTAAGGAAAGCCGGCAAGAGCCGATCCATGAGCTCGAAGTACGAGGATAAGGCCGGGGTCTGCTGGTTGGCGTTATAGAGAATCTCCTCGCGGAAGGTCTCGCTGTGGAGCGTCTCGCCGGTGCGGCCGTCGATGAAAATGAACGTCGGGCGCAGGACAAATCCCTTGCGCTCCATGTAGGTGCGGACTGGCACCACGATGCGGCGGCCGAACGGGTCGTAGGATTCCTGCTCGCGCTGGACGAAACCCGAGCGCTGCTGCGGCGCGAACAATACCGCGCCGGTGACGATCAGCGGCTGCTGATATTCCTCGCCGATCTTTTTCCAATACGCGACGTTGGCGAAGATGTGGTTGTACTGCTCGAGATCCTTTTCGTCGTTGATGACCGGCGCTTTTTCCTGTTCCTGCGTCGGCGCAACGGCCTGCTGATCGGGAGCGGGCGGCGCGGCTTCAGGGCTGTTCTGCTTGGCGATTTCGAGAAGCGGCAAGGTGTCCGCGTCGATCACGCGCATGATCCCCTTGTTGCGCAACTGGCTGCGCAGCAGGCGGACGGTTTCCATGTTCGCATCGACGTCTTCGTTGGCGCCGGCGATGAATCCGGCAATGAAGACGCGTTGAAACGGCGTCACATCCAGCTTGGGCTGGATCGGCGTTTCGATCGGAATTTCGGTGTAGCTCGTGCAGGCGGTGAGCATCGCGACGAGCGCAACGCTGACACCGGCGAGGAGGCGCCTAGCGACCTTCTTTTTGAGCCGCGCGGTCATTGATTTCCTTGAAGAGGTCGTAGTTCTGCCTCACGAGCGCATTGTTGGGTTCGAGCCGGAGCGCTTTTTCGTAGGCGTCACGGGCTTTTGCCAACTGACCTTCGTGCTCGTAGGCCACCGCGAGGTTGTTGAACGCTGCGGCGTAAGTGGGATCGATCTGGGCGGCGCGTTCCCAGCGGTAGATCGCCTCTTTCCACAGGCCACGCTGCGCTACCTGGATACCGAACTCGACTTGTTCCTTGGCCTGACCTCGCGCATCAGCCGCCCACGTTGCGGGCGCCGACGCCAGGGCCAGGAACAATGCGAGTGCCAAGTGTCGCGATTTCATGGCTTTCCTAAGGTCACTATAGCTACCTGCCCCAGAGGGGGCAAGTGAACATTCTGTGTTACCGTCGTCCCTGGTCAGGGCGCAGTTTGTGGGGGTTTTTCCCATGAACTGTATCCATCTCGGCACTTCCGAATACCCCGAACTTCTCGCCCAAATCGTCGATCCGCCCGCGCGTCTGTGGGCACGAGGTGACCTTACTGTTTTGACGCGTACATGTGTGGCCGTGGTCGGCGCGCGAAGCGCATCGCAGGAAGGATTGATTGCAGCCGGCGAGATTGCGTGCGATCTGGCGCGCGCCGGGATCGTGGTGGTGAGCGGGCTCGCGCGCGGCGTGGATTCCGCGGCGCACCGCGGCGCGCTCGATGGCGGAGGCAAGACGATCGCGGTGCTCGGCACGGGCATCGATCGCGTGTATCCGCCGGAGAACGATCGCCTCACCGAAGAAATCGCGGCCAACGGTCTGCTCATCACCGAGTTTCCCGAAGGCTCGATGCCCGAAGACTGGCACTTCCCGCGACGCAACCGCATCATCAGCGGCCTCTCGAGGGCCGTCGTGGTTGTCGAAGCGCGCGAGAAGAGTGGGTCGCTCATCACCGCGCGCCTGGCGACCGATCAAGGCCGCGACGTGATGGCAGTACCCGGCACCATCGTCGGCGGCCGGAACCGGGGCGCGAACGCTCTTTTACGGGATGGGGCAAAGCTCGTGGAGTCTGCGGTCGATATCCTTCAAGAGCTGGGAATGGACGGCGGCGCGGCCAGGCGAGGTGAATCGCCGGAAGTTGTTGAATTTACGGTAGATGAGATCGCCGAGCAGCTCAAGATTCCGGCCGGCGAGGCGCTGGCGCGACTCCTTGAATGGGAGTTGACCGGGGAAGTTCAACGGATTGGATCTGGGAGGTTCGTGCGTTCCCGGGTTAAGGTCTAGAGAAATAGTCGATGGCAAAGACGCCACTAGTAATCGTCGAGTCGCCCAATAAAGCGAGGACCCTCTCGCGCTTCCTCGGTAGCAAATACCGGGTCGAGGCGAGCTACGGGCACATTCGCGATCTCCCAGAATCTGCCGCCGAAGTTCCGGAAGAGATTAAGAAGAAGCCGTGGGGCCGGCTTGGTGTGGATACCGACGGCGACTTCACGCCGTATTACGTCGTCCCGGCGGACAAGAAGAAGAACGTCACGGCATTGAAGGCCGCGATGAAGGATGCGTCGGAACTGATTCTCGCGACCGACCCTGATCGCGAAGGCGAGTCAATCAGCTGGCACCTCAAGGAGCTGCTGAAACCGAAGGTCAAGGTTCGCCGCATTGTCTTTCATGAGATCACGGAAGAAGCGGTGAAGGCGGCGCTGGCGGAACAACACGACGTCGACGAGAACCTCGTTCGCGCGCAGGAGAGCCGCCGCATTCTGGATCGCCTGTACGGCTACACGCTGTCGCCGGTGCTCTGGAAAAAAGTTCAGACCGGGCTCAGCGCGGGCCGCGTGCAGAGCGTGGCGGTGCGACTGATCGTCGAGCGGGAAGAAGAGCGTCTCGCATTTACGACCGCGAGCTACTGGGATCTCGAAGCGAAGTTACGCGGCGGATCGACTGAGTTCACCGCAACGCTCGCGAAAGTTGGCGGCCAGCGCGTCGCGACCGGCAAGGATTTCGACAGCAAGGGCAAGCTCGAATCGAACACGGTGAAGCTGCTCGGCGAAAAGGACGCGCAGGCGCTGCGCGAAACCTTGATGCGCCGCCTGCCGTGGACGGTGACGAGCGTTGAAGAAAAGCCGTTCACGCAGCGGCCGTCACCGCCGTTCACCACCTCAACGCTGCAGCAGGAAGCGAATCGCAAGCTTGGCTTCTCGTCTGAACGGACCATGCAGATCGCGCAGCGATTGTTCCAGGGTATGGATCTTGGCGGCGGCGATCTTGAAGGTTTGATCTCATATCACCGCACCGACTCGACGACGTTGAGCCAGAAGGCGCTGTCGGAGGCGGAAACCGCGGTCAAGGAACTCTACGGCGCGGACTACCATCACCAGCGGCAGTATCAAACCAAGGTGCGCAACGCGCAGGAAGCGCACGAGGCGATTCGTCCCACGCACTTCCATCGCACGCCGCAGTCGCTCGAGAAGATTCTCGAGAGCGATGAATTGCGTCTCTACGAGTTGATCTGGAAGCGCGCGGTTTCGTCGCAGATGGCCGATGCCAAGATGCTGCGCACGACGGTGGAGATCAGCGGCGAAACCAACGACGGCGCGCCGGTCACGTTCAACGCGAGCGGCAAGGCGATCGAGTTCGCCGGCTACCTGCGCGCGTATGTCGAAGGTTCCGACGATCCGAACGCGCAGCTCGGCGAGCAGGAAACCGTGCTGCCGAAGCTGGCCGTCGGCGACCAGGTCTGGTCCCCGGACAAACTCAACGAAGAATTGATTCTCTTGAACCTCGAGGCCAAGGGGCACGAGACGTCGCCGCCGGCGCGTTACACCGAAGCCTCGCTGGTGAAGCGCCTCGAAGAAGAAGGCATTGGCCGTCCGTCAACGTATGCGCCGACGGTCGCCACCATTCAGCGGCGTGGTTATGTATCGCGCCAGGGCAAGGCGCTCGTTCCCAGCTTTACCGCGTTCGCGGTGACACGCCTGCTGCGCAATCACTTCGGCGATTACGTCGATCTTGGTTTCACCGCCGAGATGGAAGAGACGCTCGACCAGATCTCGAACGGCGAGCGCGATTGGCTGGAGTTCCTCGCGGAGTTCTATCGCGGCGACAAGAAAAAGAAACATCCCGGCCTCGAGCATCTCGTCGAGGACAAGGGCCAGAACATCGAATATCCGATCATCGAGCTCGGCATCGATCCCGAGTCGAAGCTGCCGGTGCGCGTGCGCATTGGCCGCTACGGCCCGTTCCTGCAGCTTGGCGAGCAGAACGATGGTGGCCCGCGTGCGTCGCTGCCGGAAGATCTTGCTCCCGCCGACCTGACGCTCGAGAAGGCGCTTGCACTGCTCAAGGCGAAGGCGCAGGGGCCCAAAGCCCTCGGCACCGATCCGAAATCGGGCTTGCAGGTCTACGTGATGCACGGCCGCTTCGGCGCGTATGTGCAGCTTGGCGAGACGCCGGAAGATCGCGACGCCGAGAAACCGCGCCGTGCATCGCTCGGCCGCGATTACACCGAAGAAACCATCACGCTCGACGTTGCGTTGCGCCTGTTGTCGCTGCCGCGCGAACTGGGCAAGGGTGATGACGGTGAGCCGATCCTCGCCAACATCGGCCGCTTCGGTCCGTATGTGAAGCACGGATCGGAATTCCGATCGGTCGATGAATCCGACGACGTCTACACGATCAGCTTCGAGCGCGCGAAGGAACTGCTCGCGCAGCCGAAGAAGTCGATGCGGCGCGCCCGCCAGGCGCCGAAGGAATTGAAGGCGCTCGGCAAGCATCCCGAGTCCGGCGCCGACGTGAAGATCCTCGACGGCCGCTACGGGCCGTACGTCACCGATGGCGAAACGAACGCCTCGGTGCCGAAGGGCATGCAGGTTGATGCCGTGACGATGGCGAGCGCGGTCGAACTGTTGAACGCGCGCGCCGGCATGGGCGGGAAGAAGAAAGCAAAAAAGGCCAGGCCGGCGAAGGCCTCGGCCCCGAAGAAAAAGGCAGCCCCCAAGAAAAAGTCAGCGTAAGTGAAACGCTGGCTCTCCCTGATAGCAGAAGCGATCCGCGGATCCGATCGTGATTACACGATCGGACCGGTCGGGCCCGCGCTGGTCATGCTCGCGGTCCCGATGGTCCTCGAGATGGCCATGGAATCGCTGTTCGCCGTCGTCGACGTGTTCTACGCATCGCGCGTCGGCGCTGACGCCGTCGCGACCATTGGCATCACCGAATCGATGATGACGATCGTCTACACGGTCGCCATCGGCGTCGGCATTGGCGCCACGGCCGTTGTCTCCCGCCGCACCGGAGAGAAAGACGAGCACGGCGCGAATCAAGCGGCGACGCAGGCGATTCTTCTCGGCATCATCGTCGCTATCGCGATCGGCATCTTCGGCTACTTCAACGCGGAGAACCTGCTGCGGCTGATGGGGGCGACGCCGTCGATGATCGAATCATCGCTGGGCTATACCCAGGTGATGTTTGCCGGCAACGTGACCGTCACGCTGTTGTTTCTCAACAACGCCATCTTTCGCGGCGTTGGTGATCCGGCGATCGCGATGCGCATGTTGTGGATCTCGAACGCGATCAACATCGTCGTGTGTCCGCTGTTCATCTTCGGGATCGGTCCGTTCCCTGAGCTCGGCGTCACCGGTGCGGCGATCGGCACCAACATCGGCCGCGGCACCGCGGTGCTGGCGCAGTTGTGGATGTTCGGGTCGGGCCGCAGTCGCATTCACATCACGGCCGCGCACGTGCGTCTGGTGCCGAGCGTGATGCTGACGGTGTGCCGCCTGAGCGGGTCGGGCTTCGTGCAGATTCTGATCGATACCTCGAGCTATATCGGCTTGATGCGCGTGCTGTCGACGTTCGGCAGCGACGCGCTCGCCGGCTATACGCTCGCATTCCGGACGATCATGTTCGTCCTGATGCCCGCGTGGGGATTCGGCAACGCCGCGGCGACCATGGTCGGGCAGGCGTTGGGAGCGAAGAAGCCCGATCGGGCAGAGATCGCCGTGTGGACGGCGGCGAAATACAACGCGGTGGTGTTGGGCCTGATCAGCGCAGTGTTTCTCGTGCTGGCGCCGGCGATCATCTCCATCTACACCGCCGACCCGGCCGTCGTTCCATACGCCACGAATTGCCTGCGGATCGTCAGCGCCGGATTCGTCTTCTTTGCCTACGGGATGGTGCTGACGCAGGCTTTCAACGGCGCCGGTGACACTTGGACGCCGACGTGGCTCAATCTCGGCTGCTTCTGGTTCTGGCAGATTCCGCTGGCGTGGCTCCTGGCGATTCGAATGCAGATGGGGCCGCAGGGGGTCTTCATCGCGATGACGGTCGCATTTTCAACGCTCGCCGTCGCATCCAGCGTTATCTTTAAGCGAGGATCGTGGAAAAGCCAGCGCGTATGACGGGAGCCGAATGATTCACATCATCGGTGGCGGTTTGGCGGGCAGCGAAGCGGCATGGCAGGCCGCCGAGGCCGGCGTCGACGTGACGATTCACGAGATGCGGCCGGTGCGTCCGACTGCTGTTCATCAGACCGACGGCCTTGCTGAACTCGTCTGCAGCAATTCATTTCGCGCCGACAAGATCGACAACGCGGTTGGTCTGATCAAAGAGGAAATGCGGCGGCTCGGCTCGATCGTGATGCGCGCCGCTGATGCCGCGCGCGTTCCTGCCGGCGCGGCGCTCGCCGTCGATCGCCACGTGTTCTCGGCGGAAGTGACCAGGGCGGTGCAGTTACATCCGCGCATCCAAGTCTCGCGCGAGGAAGTTGTCGCGGTGCCTGGATCCGAATGGTCTCCGACGATCATCGCCACCGGTCCTCTGACCTCTGACGCACTGTCGAAAAGCATTCAGCAGATGGTCGGCGAAGAGCATCTGTCGTTTTACGATGCGATCAGTCCGATCGTGCTCGCCGAGTCGATCGACATGTCAAAGGTGTTTCGCGCGTCGCGGTGGGGCCGCAACGTGTGGAGTCCCGAGCCGGGCGCCGAGCTCGAACAATCGGACGAAGGTGATTACCTCAATTGTCCGATGACGAAAGAGGAATACGACGCGTTCTACAACGCGCTGGTGACCGCCGAATCGGCGACCGTCCATGATTTCGACAACACCAGATTTTTCGAAGGCTGTCTGCCGATCGAAGTGATGGCGCATCGCGGCGAAGGCACGCTGCGCTTCGGGCCGATGAAACCGGTCGGCCTGAAAGATCCGCGCACCGGCAAGCTGCCTTATGCGGTCGTGCAATTGCGCCAGGACACACTCGCCGGCGATCACTACAGCCTGGTGGGGTTTCAGACGCAAATCAAATGGGGCGACCAGGCACGCGTGCTGAAAATGATTCCGGGGCTCGAGAACGCCGAGTTCGTGCGCTTCGGCATGGTGCATCGCAACACCTATATCTGTGGCCCGAAGGTGCTGCTGCCGACGTGGCAAACGAAGCAGCGCGCCGATTTGTTGTTCGCGGGACAGGTCTCCGGTGTTGAAGGCTACGTCGAATCGGCGGCATCAGGGCTGATTGCCGGGCGCAATGCCGCGCTGATCGCGCGCGGTGAGCAGCCGCAAGCGCCGCCGCGCACGACGGCGATTGGCTCGCTGGCGTACTACGTGTCGCATGCGGATCCGAGGACCTATCAGCCGACCAACATCACGCACGGCATCATGCCGCCGCTCGACAATCCGCCGCGCGACAAGATGAAGAAGAAGATGCTGATTGCCGAGCGGGCGCTGGCCGACCTTCAGAGCTGGCTGGACAAACCTAAAGGTTTGTCCCCACAAGACCAGGTTCCAGCTTCTGTGGCGACAAACCTTTAGGTTTGTCGAATCATGCGCGAACACCTCAAAGCTTTCCTCGCCTATCTCAAGCTCAATCGACACGTCTCGCCGCACACCGTTCGCGCGTATCAAAGCGACGTCGAGCAATACCTCGCGTGGATCGCCGGCGACACCGGCAAGAAAATGTCCCAGCTCCAGCCCGCGGATCTCGACATGCAATCGGTGCGCGGTCATGTCGCCGACTTGAATCGCGCGGGCAAGGCACGATCATCCGTCGCGCGCAAGTTGTCTGCCCTGCGCACGTTCGTCAAGTATCTGCGGCGCGAAGAAATCATCGACAACGACCCCGCGGCCATGGCCGTGGCGCCGAAGCGCGATCAGACGATCCCGACGCATTTGTCCGAGCCGGAAGTTGAACGGTTGATCGAAACGCCGAACACCGCCGATCCGCTGGGCCGCCGCGATCGCGCGATCCTCGAGCTGTTCTACGCGTCGGGCTTGCGCCTCAGCGAACTTGTCGCGATCGATCTCGAAGACGTCAACCTCAGCGAGCGAATGATTCGCGTGATGGGCAAGGGCGGGAAGGAACGGCTGGTGCCGTTCAACCAGAGCTCGCTGTCGGCGATCAGGGCCTGGATGAAGGATCGCGCGGCCATCGCCGGCGGCCGGGAGCCGGCAGCCGGCCCTTCGATAAGCTCAGGGCCCCGAGCGAAGTCGAGGGGCGGCAGCCGCAGAAAATCTGTAGCGACCGGCGATCCGTTGTTCATCAATTACCGAGGTGGCCGCTTGACGGGACGCAGCGTCGATCGATTGCTGCGCCGTTACGTCGCGCAGTGCAGCACGAGAATGGGCATCAGCCCGCACGCGCTGAGACATTCCTTTGCCACGCATTTACTGCAGCGCGGCGCTGACCTGCGCGCCATCCAGGAACTGCTCGGCCACGCGCGGTTGAGCACGACGCAGCGCTACACCCACGTCAATGCGGCGCAGCTAATCGACGTCTATCGCAAATCGCACCCCCGCGCGCAAAAGTCCGAGTAGAATCGTTGGGCAGGTGACGGTCCGACTTTTCGTTTTCCTTCTGCTCCTCTGCGCTTCTCCCGCGATCGCCCAGCAATCCGCGCCCTCGTCTGACGGGGACAAGGCGCCGGTCAACGTGTTCGGCTTCACGTTCAACCAGAGCGAGCGCATCAAGTTCGGCGGTGAGCTGGTCACGGGCTGGTCGCACGACGGCGCGCAAGCATCGCTCGGCTTCGAGAAGCAGGGCCGCGTCGGCATGGCGATTCTGACCGTCAGCGGACGCGTCTCCGATCACGTGCGCTATCTCGTCTCGGTCAATCCCGTCAGCGAAACACATTCGCGGCCGGCATGCGGCGAGAAGGATTACTTCTTTCCGAACGATCCGAGTCTGTTTGCCGGCATGGGGCCGATCGTCAAGTGCGATGAAGAAGACGGCCTCAAGCGCGTCGATACCTACAACACCTTCTCGCTCGACTACATCACGCAGCAGGGCATTCTTCGCGAAGGCTACGTCGACTTCGGCCTCAACGACGTGATCTCGGTGCGCGGCGGACGCTTCATCCTGCCGGTCGGGTTTGCGCCGGGTGAAGTCGGCGCCACGACGGCGAAGGACATGGCGCGCATCACGCGCTTGAATGCCGAAGCGAATTTTGGCGCAATGCTTGCCGCCTCGAAACATACCGGCACGCGCGCGTTCGACGCCGGCATCATGGCAGTCCTCGGCGACGGCAATCGCGAAAAAGACTACGACTGGTTTTACTTCGTCAATCGATCGCTCGATACGAACAGCGCGCTGACGGTCGTTGCATCTGCGCGCCTGCAGCCGGTCAAGCAGCTCGAGGTGCGCGGCGCCTACAAGAAGGGCTTCACGGGATCAAAGGTCGAGCGTCTGCCGAACTACTGGGCGTCCAAGCGCAATGACGATGCGATGGTGGTGAGCGTCAAAGTGTCGCCCGCGTCGTGGGCATCGGCGTTTGGCGAATACGCGAAATACAAATGGGGACCGACCATCACCTCCGGCGAATTGGTCGGCATTCCCACGCTCGGCCCGATCGAAAAGCCCGGCTACTACATGGGCGCGATGCTGAATGTGCCGGTGACGCCGCGCGTCCACGTTGGCGGCAGCTTCACGCGTGAAGAGATCTCGCGTGACGACAGCCTGATTCAGTACCTGACGCTCAATAATCTCTATGGGGTGTCGATGGGGAAGAAGGACCGCGAGATGATCGCGCGCGGCTTCGTCGACATCAACCGGCTCGTGAACATCAGCTTCTTCTGGATGGATGTGTCGAACCCGTTCCCGTGGGCCAGTGGCAGCTGGCCCGTCACCGGGCCGACGGCGTTCACCGGGCGCGAACCGGATCGGATCGGGTTCACCGTCACCGTCCGCACGCCGTAGATCACCGCACGCGAATCGGCATCGACGCCAGCAGCACGCCGTTACCCGCGGTCACGTCGAGATGGAAATCGCCGGCCGCCGCCGGAACGAATTCAAAATCATAGGTCTCGCCGTTGCCCATCTGCGTTTCTGAGGCGCCGCTGATCGCCTGATCGTCCGGAAGATCCCTGCCATCCTTCGCCAGTGCACGCCAGCGAAGCGGCGTCGTGCCATCGAGGATGCGCATCCGCAAGTTCGGCCGAAACGTGTGCAGGTTGATGAATCGCAACCGGTACCGTTCACCGGCGCGCATGTCGCGCGCGGCCGGCGCCGGCGATCCGTTGATCAACACCACGTCGTCGTTCGGATTCGTCCGCGGCACGGTCACCATCACCACCATTTCGTGTTGCGGATCGTAGGCGGACGGATCATCGACGACGAGCAGCGGCCCGTACAGGCCGGCCTGCTGCTGGCGCACTTCATCGACGTGCGTGTGATAGATGAACGTGCCCGATCGCGGCGGCGTAAAGCGCGCCTCGAAGGTGCCGCCGGCAGGAATCGCCGGCGCAATGTGCGAGCCGTTGCCGGCGAACCCCGCGACCCCGTCGTAATAACTTTCCAGCTCGATGCCGTGCCAGTGCACGGATGTCGCGTCGGCGAGTTGGTTGACCACCGTAATCGCGACAGGCTCGCCGCGCTTGAGCACGATCGCCGGTCCCGGCAGTTGCTTCGACGTGGAACGCCCGCTGCCAGGATCTTCGAGCGAGTACGCGAACGCGGGATCGGCCTCAGTACTTCCCGCATCGACTTGCGCGATCAAGCGCAGCCGTCTGTAGGCCGTCTCATCGACCCTCGTTTCCGTCGAGGCACCGTTCACGGTGATGCCGACGATCGGTCCGGCCATCATTTCGAGCGCGTGGTTTTCAACGTGTCGATGCGGATCCGCGCGCGGCGACGGAGAGCCGTCCAGCGTTCCGCCGTATCGGATGTGCACGGTGTCGTGGCAGTGGAACAGCCAGTTCCCCGGTCTGGTCGGCGTCCATGTCAGTGAAAACGTGCCGCCGGACGGCATGCGTTCTGTGACGGCCATGACCGGTGATGCGTCCTGCGCAAAGACGGTGTCTTCGCGCTCGGTGCCGCGGCTATCGACGCGGAAGTAGAAGCCGTGAAGGTGCATCGGGTGAACCGACACGCCGGCGTTGATGAGTCGAAGGTGCACGACGTCACCGACGTTATAGGAAAGACGCTCGGTGTTCGGCCACGACCGTCCGTTGAGCACGTAGCGGAACGCCGACGCGGGTTTGCCAGGCGACGCATTGTTCCAGAACCCGGCGACGAGAATCCGATCCGGACGCAAGGCGGCACCCGCAGGATCGACGACGAACGCTCCGGATAGTTGAGTGTCGATCGGTGGACGCCGCGCCATTGGTGCGCCCTCAGCCGTTGTGCCCCAATAGAAATATGTCCCGGCCTTGCCGGCGAGAAACGTGGTGTCGCGCGTCTCGCCCGCGGGCACGGAAAGCGATCGAGGCGTCTCTGCTCCGGGGCGCGAATACAGGCCGTGCATCTCCAGCGCCTGATCGAGCAGGTTGTGGATGATGACGTGAATCGTCGCGCCTTCTGGCGCGCGCATCAGCGGTCCCGGGATCTGCAGCGCGCCACCTTCGACACTGAACGCATGCACCGTGATGCCGGGTTCAGTATCACCGTCAGGCTTCCATTCACCGGTGCGTGCTTCGAGTTTGAGCGTCAGCGTGCCATTCGCAACCGCACCGGCGGGGAGCCGGTTGTCATTCGTGCGAATCGTTTCCGCTGCAACCGGCCGGCATATCGTCAGCGCGGCGACCGTCAGCGTCGTCAGTACCGAGGCCCGTACCGTGCAACGGTCCGCAGTCATCAGGCTCGGAACATTACCATTTTCGCCCTGAGAATTACGACCGCGACCGTAGTTCATCTTTGATTGGAAGATGTAACAAACTGCCGCGGTACAGGTATAGTCTCCCGTTTGCGAATGGCGCCGCGCCCCCCGTCGGCTGTCACAAGATTCGTCTATCTCGCCACCTTCCTGGCGATCGTCGTGATCGCGACGTTGAGCGTGATCACGTACCGGTCCGCCGTCGCGGCGGCGATTCAGCAGGATTCCAATCAGCAACTCGCATTGCTTCGTACCGCGGCCGTCGGCATGCAGGGCGAAATCCAGGCGATGTCGACGCGCATCCGCCAATTCGGCAGCATGCCCAGCGTGCAGAATCTTGATGTCGACGTGCTCAGCCAGCGCGTCAACGCCGCGTTCGGCGAAGACGAGTCGGGCCTGGTCACGTTAATCGGCCGCGCCGATGCCGACGGCAAGCTGTATGTGTGGACGTCGAAGGGCAACCTGCTCGTCAAGGGCACCATCAACTATCGCGACCCGGAACTGTGGGCGTGGGCCTCGAATCGCGCCAACGCCACGACGATTCGCATGGTGCATCCGTTCTCGAACGGCCAGTCGCCGCGCCGCGCGATCGTCATTCCCGTGTGGCGCAACGCGCCGAGCGCGGAGGTGCCGAAGCCGCGCAATGACTTCAACGGCGTGCTGGCGCTGAATATCGATCTCAATCGCATGATGCAGGTCTACCTCGGTCCCGCGATGACCGAGATGTCCGGTTCGCGGCTGGTCGTCGGATTGGCGACCCCGCAGTTCGGCGTCCGGATGGGGCCGGACAACGCCGACATGCAGCCGACTCCCGCCGAGGCGCATAACCACGTCGAGCCGCAGGGGACGACGATCCTCAGTGACAAGGATGGCCGCCGCCTGCACGCATGGTCGAAGCTCAACGCCGCTGACGAAACGTGGCTGGTCGCCTCGTCGACACCGTACGCATTGATCGCCGGACGCCTTCAGCAATCGGCGATGGCCCAGCTGCTGCTCTCGTCCATGCTGTTGATCGGCGTGCCGCTCGCCGGCTGGTTAGTGTTGCGCCGTGAACGTCACGTGCAGGACGAGCAGCGCGCGCTCGAAAGACGACTCGCCGAGTCGGAAAAGATGGAAGCGATCGGCAAGGTTGCCGGCGGCGTCGCGCACGACTTCAACAACATGCTCACCGCGATCCTCGGCTACGCGAGCATGATCCAGGAGGACGCGCCGCCGCGATCCGCGATTCGCGATCAGGCGATGCAGATCCGCCGCGCTGCGGAGAATGCCGCGTCGCTGACGCAGAAGCTGCTCGCCTTCAGCCGCAAGCACGTCCTGCAACCCGGCATCGTGGATCTCCGATCGATGCTCGGCAATCTCCTGAATCTCGTGCGCAAGGCCGTTGGCGAAGACGTGCATGTCACGACGCAGACCGGTGAAGACCTATGGCCGATCCTCGCCGATCAATCGCACGTCGAGCAATCGATCCTCAACCTGGTGATCAACGCGCGTGAAGCGATGCCGAATGGCGGGACGCTGCAGATCACCGTGCGCAACGCGCCGCGGCCGCGCGGTGAGCGGCGTCACGATGTTGACGTGAAGCCGGGCGACTACGTGCAGATCACGGTGACCGACACCGGCATCGGCATGGACGAATCGACGCGCGCGCGCATGTTCGAACCGTTCTTTACGACCAAGGCGCCCGGCAAGGGCACCGGCCTCGGCCTGTCGACCGTCTATGGATTCGTGCGCCAGTGCGGCGGATACATCAGCGTCCTTTCCACACCGGGCAAAGGCACGTCGATCGAAGTGCTGTTGCCGCGCGCCGAGGCGCCGTTATCGGCTGGCCTGCCGACACCGCCGTCGAACGTCGAGGGCGACGGTGCGCCCGGCCGCGAGACGGTGCTGATCGCGGAAGACGAGGAAGGCGTCCGCCTGCTCGCAACGGAATCGCTCGAGCGGCGCGGCTTTCACGTGCTTGCCGCTGACAGCGGCGAAGCGGCGATCAAGCTGGCGATGAGCTACGAAGGGACGATCCATGTGCTGCTGACCGATGTGGTCATGCCGGGCATGAAAGGACCTGAACTGGCCGACCGGATGCGCGCCATGCGGCCGGGAATTCGCGTGCTGCTGATGTCGGGTTATTCCGCCGACATCGTGACGCCGGCCGATCTCAAGGAAGCGGCCTTGATCACCAAGCCATTTTCGCCGGCGGCGCTCAGCAAGGCCGTCCGGGCCGCCCTGGACGCCAGCCTTCCGTCCGAGACCGCATAACGGCGATAATGTGTCCTCTTGAAGGAGATGTTGATGACCCGTGTACTGACAGCTCTTGCATTGACGGCCGCGCTCGCGTCGCTCGCGTTCGCGCAGACCAAGCCGTCGTTGATGAACGTCGCGTCGCTCACCGAAAAGGCCCCGGCCACCTACAAGGCGAAGTTCGACACCAGCGCCGGTGAATTCGTCGTCACGGTGACGCGCGCGTGGGCGCCGCTTGGCGCCGATCGCTTCTACAACCTGGTGAAAAACGGTTTCTACGACGGCACGCGGTTCTATCGCGTGGTGCCGAACTTCATGGTGCAGTGGGGATTCAACGGCGATCCCGACATTCATCGCGTGTGGGACAACGCCAACTTGAAGGATGATCCCGCCGGGCTGCACAGCAACGCGCGCGGCACGATCGCGTTTGCCAATCGCGGGCCGAATACGCGCTCGACGCAGCTGTTCATCAGCACCAAGAACAACGCGTATCTCGACAAGCAGTTCATGCCCTTCGGTGAAGTGACGTCGGGCATGTCGGTGGTCGAGAAGATCAACGCGCAGTACGGCGAGGACCCGGATCAGAACCAGATTCGCGCCAACGGCAACAAGTACCTGATGGCGAAGTTTCCCAAGCTCGATTACATCAAGAAGGCGACGATCGAAGCGGCGGACGCGCCTCCCGCGAAGAAACAATAGCCATGAAAAAGATCCTGCTCGCCTCGGCCCTGATTGTCATTGCACTGACCGGAGCCGGCGCGCAGGTTCCGATTCAAGATCGCCAGCCCGCCGGATCGGCGCTGCGCCCGATGGTGTCGGGCCCGACCGGCGGGGTGTCAACCGGCCATCCACTGACCACCGCTGCCGCCTTCAGCATTTTGCTGAAGGGCGGCAACGCGTTTGATGCCGGCGTTGCGGCGCTGGTCGCCGGCGGCGTGCTCGAGCAGGATCTCTACAGCCTCGGCGGCGAAGCGCTGGTTCTCGTCTATCCCAAAAAAGAAAACAAGGTCACGTCGGTCGTCGGCCAGGGCTGGGCGCCGAAAGCCGTCGACGTTGATTGGTACTTGTCGCGCAAGAAGACGCTCGACGGCGCCGGTCTCGATCCCGCCGTCGTTCCCGGCGCGCTGCATGCCGCGCTGACCGTGCTCGAGAAGTGGGGCACGATGAGTTTTGAAGACGTCGCTGCGCCGGGTCTTGGCTACGCTGAGAACGGCTTTCCGATGCGCAACAGCACGGCCTCGGCGATCAATCGCGAGCTGAAGTTCTTCGAAGGCTGGCCGGACAACAAGAAGTTCTGGCTGAAGGCCGACGGATCGGTCTACAAGCCCGGCGAGACGATCAAACTGCCGACGCTGGCGAAAACGCTGCATCGCATGATCGATGCGGAGCGGGCCGCGAAAGGGAAGGGCCGCGCCGCCGGCATTGCCGCGGCACGCGATCGTTTCTACAAGGGTGATATCGCGCAGGAAATGGTCGCGTTCCTGCAGAAGCACGGCGCGCCGTTTGATCTGTCGGATTTCTCCGAGTACTACGCGCGCATCGAGGAGCCGGCGAAGACCACATATCGCGGCTACACCGTCTACAAGCACGGCTTCGGCAGCCAGGGTCCGGTGCTGTTGCAAGCGCTCAACATCCTCGAGAACTTCGATCTCAACAAGATGGGCTATGCGAGCGCTGATTACCTCCACACGGTGACGGAAGCGCTGAAGCTCGCCTATGCGGATCGCGACACGTACTACGCAGATCCAGCATTCGTGCAGGTGCCTGGCGAAGGCCTGCTGTCGAAGGCGTATGCGAAAGAGCGCGCCGCGATGATCGATCCGAAGAAGGCATCGACGTCGTTCATCGCCGGCGATCCGTTGAAGTACGACTCGAAGGTGAAGACCTGGACGTACTGGAAAGCGAACGTCGTCAATGGCGCGACACCGCGCACGCGCAGCGGCGACGAAGTGAACGCGCCTGAACTGCAGAAAGACACCACCCACATGGCGGTGATCGACAAAGAGGGAAACATCTTCGACGTCACGCCGAGCGGTGGATGGGTGCCTGGCGCCGTGATTCTCGGCGACACCGGCATCGGCATGAGCGTGCGAGGCGAGCAGTTTTATCTGGACAAGACGCGCGCCGCCCAGATCCGCCCGCATGCGCGTCCGCGTTATACGCTCACGCCAAGCATTGTCTTCAAGGGTGATACGCCGATGATGGGCCTCGGCACGCCTGGCGGCGACAACCAGGATCAAACGATCCTGCAGGCGTTCTTGAGCATTGTTGATTTCTGGGGCGACTGGTATCCGAACCTGCACGCGGCGCTCGAGCGTCCGCGCGTGCAGACGCTGCACTTCTACGGATCGTTCTGGCCGCACACCGCCGGATTCAATCAACTCAATGTCGAAGCATCGATTCCCGATGCCGTCTACAACGAGTTGAAGGCGCGCGGGCACGACGTCAGCCGCATTCGCACGTTTGGGATGTCGGGATGCGCGACGGCGGTGATGATCGATCCCGCGACGCAGAATCGCATCGCCGGAGCGGATCCTCGCCGCGACTGCTACGCGATCGCGTACTAAAGGTGCTGGGTGCAAGAGTGCATGAGTGCTGAAGTGCGCGGTGCGCACTACGCACTTAGCACAGATGCACTTTTGCACCCATGCACCTAGATAGCGTCCGAGATCGACGTAAACGTAAACGAGCTGAGTCGCAGCGGCGGCACCATGTAGGGCGCCAGCCGTTGCGGCGCGCCGATAGCCTCGACGTTCCACGGCGCGAGCATCGCCAGGACGCTCTGGTTGAAACGTAAATTCCGAACGGGATTCTTGATCTGCCCGTTTTCGATCCACCACAAACCATCGCGCGTCAGTCCGGTCAGCACCAGCGTGCGCGGATCGACGAGGCGCACATACCAGAATCGCGTGATCAGCAGGCCGCGCTTCATGCCTTTGATCATCTCGTCCATCGACGCCGGCGCCTGCGTGCCTTCGAGAATGAAGTTCGTCGGTCCCGGCGTGGCGTCGCGCTTCTTTTCCTGCGCCCAATAGCGGTTGTAGACGAAATTCTCGATGACGCCGCCTTTGATCAGCGGCAGGCGCGTCGCCGGAACGCCTTCGTTCGTCGCCGGTGTCGATGGCATCTCCGGGTGCGCGGGATCGCTATACAGGTTCACGTGCTCGTTGAACATCGCTTCGCCGAGCCGCGTCTTGCCGTCCTTCGCTGAAAACGCGCTTCGTCCTTCTTCGGCCGGCCGCGCGTCGAACGCGCCGGTCAACGTGCCGATCAGATCGGCGACTGCCTGCGGTTCGAGAATGACCGGGTAGTTGCCGGGCTCGATCGGTTGCGGATTGCGCGAACGCACCGCCTTGTTCACTGCTTCTTGGGCGATGTGTTGGGCGTTGAGACGCGCCAGGTCGAAGTGATCGCCCGAGTAATATCCGGAGCCGGTGCCATCGGGCGTGCGTGCGGTGACGCTGAGTTCGGCGCGTGTAGAACGGAAATACCGCCGGTTGCCGTTGGCGGTCGCGGTCGCATTCGCCGACGCCCGCGCGGTGTGAAAGCCGGCGCCGGTGATCTTCTGCGCGCGGCAGGTGTCGAGAATGCCCTGCAGCGTTTTCGCGCGCGCGTTGAGATCGATATTTGCGGTGGACTCGGCGTAGCCGCGATCGGGCGCGTAGGTGGCGGGCCCCAGCGTCGGAACGTATTCCCGCTGCACCGGGGACAACTTGGCGATCTCAACCGCATCCGCCGCCAGCTGCTTCAGTGCCGCTGCGCTGGTGTCGTTAACGGTTGATGCGCCGCGGCGCCTGCCGATCCACACCGTTGCTGTGATGTCGACATCATCCGAACGGCCGCTGGTCGTGATGCGGTTGTCGGCGAATCGCGCGTGCGATTCAATGCCGTTGTCGAGCGAGACCTGCGCGTCTTCGGCGCCCGCCGCTTTGGCGTGATCGAGAACGGTTTCGCAGATCTTGATCGCTTCGTCGCGCGTAAACATGTCAGACCGCCGCCGTGTTGAGAACAGTGATGTTGCGGAAGCGAGCGGGAGGACAGCCGTGGCTCACTTGATTGGTTTGTCCCGGCTCGCCTTTGCCGTCGGCCGCGGTGCCCCACAGGCGATAGGTCGATGGGCCGCCGAGGCCGTCGCACGACGCCCAGAAGTCCGGCGTGCGCGATTGATATGCCGCGTCCTTCACCATCGCGCCCAGCTTGCCGTCGCGAATCTCGCGAATCACGCCGCCGCCGAACTGGAAGTTGTAGCGCTGCTGATCGATCGACGAGACGCCGCGCCCGACAACGTAAAGTCCGCGCTTGATGTCGGCGAACAGATCGTCGAGCGAGACTTCCTTCTCTGCCGGTTGCAACGAGACATTCGGCATGCGCGGGAACGGCACGCTCGACCAGCTGTCGCAGTGCAGGCAGCCATGCGATTTCGGCGCGCCAATGATCGCCGCAAGCTCTCGCGTCGTCTGGAAGTCGACAAAGATACCGTCCTTGACGATGTGCCAGCGATCCGACTTCACGCCCTCATCGTCGTAGCCCGTCGTCGCCAGGCCGCCTTCCTGCGTGCGATCGCCGACCATGTTGACGATGTTCGATCCGAAGCGCAGCTTGCCGGCGTCAGTCGGCTTGATGAAGCTGGTGCCGGCGGAGTTGGCCTCGTAGCCCAGTACCCGATCGAGCTCAGTCGAGTGTCCCGTTGATTCGTGAATCGCGAGGAACAGCTGCGTCGGATCGACGACGATGTCGTAGCGACCGGGCGCGACGGGTTTCGATTTCAGTTTCTCGACAACCTCGTGGCCGGCTTTCTCGGCATCGGCGAGCCACATGGGATCTTCGACATATTCATAGCCAAGCGTCTTGGCGCGATCGACGACTGGACGCGTCTGGAAATCTCCGCTCGCGCGATCGGTCGCGGTCGTCTGGAATTGCGGATACGTGCGGATCAATCGCTGCGTGATCCGCGAACCTTCGCTCGATGCGAAATATTTCTGTTCGTCCGCGAAGAGAATCTGTGATGTCACGAACGAGACGCCGGGAACCAACGCGGTCTTGTTCAAGTTCAACAGGAAGGCGATCTTCGTTTCGAGCGGGACCTCGAACGGATCCTTCTTGAACGTGCTGGTCCAGGTCGTCACGACCTTGTCGGCACCGGCCAGCGTTACTTTTCTCGTTGCGAGAATCGCGTTGGCCTTGGCGATCGCGACGGCCTGCTCGGTCGCGGTCCGCGCGCTGGACGGCTCGACGACATTCGAGGCCGCGAATCCCCACGCGCCGTTGACGAGCACGCGCACGCCGAAGCCGTAGCTCGTCGATCGTTGCACGCCCTGCACCTGCTGCTCGCGCGTCGAGATTTGTTCTCGTCGATAACGATTGACGCGGATGTCCGCGTAGGACGCACCAAGCTTTGCGGCCTGCTGCAGCGCCGCGTCAGCGACTTCAGCACGTTTGGCATCGTCGGAGGCAAAGGATTGAAATGCGTGCGCCCAGTCAGGCACGAACGCGCCGGCGACGACGACGCCGCTCGTTGCGATGAAGTCACGTCGGTTAATCAATGGCAATTTCATTGCGCGCGATTATATCCCTCGGGTAGCGCCCGCCTATACCCCGACGTCTCCTGTAGGGTCGAACCTTTAGGTTCGACCGCGCTCCCTAACGTCTCCTGTAGGGTCGAACCTTTAGGTTCGACCTCGCTTAGTACGCCATCAGATCTTCAATCGAGCACTCCGTCGATCCGCTGAACTCGTATTTCGTCGGGTCATCAACGATCCCAGCGCGAACCGGATTCATCACGACGTACTGCGCCGCGAAGTACACGGCGATCTCCGAACGAAGGATGTGCTCGTAATACCGCCCTGCCACAGTTGCGTGCCGTGGCGTTGCTTCCACGCGAAGCCGGTCTGGGTCGTCCAACTCCTCATGAACTTCTTCAGATCGCTGTCGTCACGGCGTCCGAAGATCACGAGGTGGACATGGTCCGGCATGACTGAGTACGCATAAATCGCAAACGCCAATTTCGCGGCGGTACGAAGTAATTTCGATATCGCATCTCGCGCGAAGTCGTGATCATCGAAGGCGCGATGACGTTGATGCGTGCAAATCGTTAGCGAATATGCGATTCGTCCGGTGTAGACGAAGTTGTCGAAGCGTCGAGGCCGCCTTGTCATTGTGCTCAGCGAACGCAATCGCTGAGCCAGATCGGGCTGAGCCAGATCGGGCGAACCTAAAGGTTCGCCCCTACAGGAGGAAAAACCTGGCGAGTGCCGGGACTAGGCCGTGGCCAGCACTCGCCGACGGGGCATTTCGATGTTGAGCGTCTTGATCTTGTAGTTCATCACGCGCGGGCTGATGTGCAGCAGCTCGGCCGCGTCCTTCTGCACCCAGTTCGCCATCTTCAACGCTTCCGTGATCGCCTGGCGCTCGATGTCTTCGAGCGCGACGCCAGTGGGCGGAATCTTCACCACGCTCTGCGAGTCCTTCGCGCCGCCAGGAGTGGAGAAGTCCCCGAGGCGAAGATCGCTTGACGTGATCTGCGCCGACTCGGCCAGCAGCGCCGCGCGCTCGATCGCATTTTCCAACTCGCGGATGTTGCCGGGCCAGTTGTAGCGGACCAGCAGCTTCTGCGCGTCGTTGTCGAGACCGTCGAGCCGCTTCTTCAATTCGCTGCCGAAGCGGCGGCAGAAGTGCATCGCCAGCGGCAGGATGTCCTCCTTGCGGTCGCGCAGCGGCGGCGTCTCCACCGACACGACGTTCAGGCGGTAATACAGGTCTTCGCGGAACGCACCGGCCTGCACCATAGCCGACAGGTCGCGATTGGTGGCCGCGATCAATCGCACGTCAACGCGAATCGTTCGCGTGCCGCCGAGCCGCTCGAACTCGTGCTCCTGCAACACGCGCAGGATCTTGGCCTGCGTGCTCGCGCTCATGTCGCCGATTTCATCGAGGAACAGCGTGCCGCCATCGGCCTGCTCGAAGCGGCCAATGCGCTGGCGATCGGCGCCGGTGAACGCGCCTTTCTCATGGCCGAACAATTCGGACTCGAGCAGGTTCTCCTGCAGCGCCGCGCAATTCACCTTGACGAAGTTGCGCGCCGAGCGCAGCGAGTTGTGATGGATCGCGCCGGCGATCAACTCCTTGCCGGTACCGGTTTCGCCGCGAATCAGGACCGTCGAATTGCTCTTGGCCACCTTGCGGACGACGCCGAGGACGCGCTGCAGCGTTTCGCTGCCGCCAACGATTTTGTCGAAGTCGTAATTTTCCTGGCGCTCGTTGCGGAGGTAATCGAGCTCGTTGCGCAGGCGCTTCAGCTCGAGCGCCTTCTCGACCTTGACTTCCATCTCCTCGAGCTCGAACGGCTTCTGCACGTAGTCGAACGCGCCGTGCTTCATCGCTTCGACGGCGGTGTTCACCGATCCGAACGCGGTCATCAGGATCACCGACGCCGACGGATGCAGCGTCTTGGTCGTGCGCAGCACATCAAGGCCGTCCGAGCCGCCCATCTTCAGGTCGCTGACAATGACGTCGAAGTAGCCTTCGTGCAGCCGCTCGAGCGCCGCGTTGCCGTTGCTGGCCTCGTCCACATCATGCCCTGCCGTGGTCAGCGAAAGCGCGAGCCCGCGCCGAAGCGCATCGTGATCGTCTGCAACGAGAATCCTGGCCATGATCTCCCTCTATCCCTGAGACTGCCTGACAACATGACGGCCCTGCGGATCGACCGGCAACGTCACGCGGAACCGCGTGCCCTTGCCATCGGCCGTCGTCATATCGATGCGCCCGTCGTGCGCGTCGACAATCTTTCTTACAATCGCGAGGCCCAAGCCGGAGCCCTGCGCCTTGGTCGTGAAAAATGGATTGAAGATCTTTTCGGCCACGTCCGCGGACATGCCCGGCCCGTCATCGGCAATGTCGATCACCACGGTCGGCACCGCCTGATGCCCGTCGGGCAGCAGCGCGCCGTCGGCGGAAGAGCGCGCCATGCGCGCGCTGATGTCGATCCGCCCGCGTCCTTCGAGCGCTTCGTATGCGTTGATCAACAGATTGCAAAAGACTTGCGTGAGCTGATGCTGATCTGCGCCAAGCGCAGGAAGATCAGAGGGCATCGTCACGTTGACGAGGATGCTGCCTCGCGTGGCCTTGCCGTCGGCCAGCGAGACCGCGCTGTGAATCGCATCGCTCAACGACGTGCGATCAACCTGCAGCCGCACCGGCCGCACGAACGCCAGCACTTCCTGGACGATCGCATTGGCCATCTTGGCTTCGTTGATGATGTCGTTGACCAGCCCCTGTGCTTCAGGGTTGTCGGCCATCTTGCGGCGGAGCAGTCCGGCGAGCACTTCGATGCCCGCGAGCGGATTCTTGATCTCGTGAGCCATGACCGCGGCCATCTCGCCGACCGCGGCGAGGCGATCGCGCAACCGTTCGCGCTCTTCGATCTGTTCGACGTGAGTCAGGTCTTTGAAAAACAGCGCCGCGCCGACCGGTTCGCCCTGATCGTCGCGAACCAGCGACAGCGTGTAGCCGATCACTGTGTCGGTCGACTTGAGACGCAGCTCGGCACGATTGGGAAGAGCTTTCAACTCGAAGGCGCCGCCAAGCACTCGGACAATATCGGGATGTTCCTTGAGGACATCGGCGTAGGGCCGGCCGCTGACGTCTCCCGGCGGCAGGTGAAAGAGGCGCCGTGCTTCATCGTTGATGAGCACCAAGGCTCCGTCGCGGCCGATCGCGAGCACGCCATTGCGCATGTTCCCCACCATGTGGCGGAAGAACACGTCTTCCAGGCGCGACGAATTCAGGTGCTTCGCCATCAGCATGTTTGCCGGGGCCGCCTGAGCAAAGCCCGTGCCCCGAGCGATTCCAACGACTTAACGCTCTAAGTCGTTGCGATTACAGAATTTGGATTATGCCCTAGCGGAGAGGGGACTGACAAAAATGTAATCAGGTTACTAATTTCGGTGCAGGTCTTCGTACTGCTCCGCTTCAGCTTGCAGCATTTCCCATTGTCCCAGCAGCTCGCCGACCTCCCACATCAAGGCCTGATGCTGGTCGAGGACGGGCTTGGATTTCTCGTGATTGCCGTAGAAATCCGGCGCCGACATGGTCTGCTCGAGATCCTTAATCTGCTTTTCGCGATCGGCGATGCGCGCTTCCATTTCAGTGAGCCGGTTCTTGAGGGCCTGAAAAGCTCGTTCGCGTTTGCGCTGATCGGCCGAGGCACGCTTTCTCTCTTCGTAGGCTTGTTGAGGCGTCACCTCAGGCTTCTTCTTTTCTTCTTTCTTCTGAGGTTTTGGCTCTGGCTTCGTTTCCTGATTGCTCTTCGACCAGAGGAACGCTTCGTAAGTGCCGGGATACATCGTGGCCTTGCCGTCTCCGACGTCGATGATCTTCGTCGCGAGTTTCTCGACGAAGTAGCGATCGTGCGAGACGAAGATCAGCGTGCCGCCGTAATCAACCAGCGCATCGAGCAGCACTTCTTTCGAATCGATGTCGAGGTGATTGGTCGGCTCGTCGAGCAGCAGCGTGTTCGACGGGCGCAGCAGCATGCGCGCGACGGCAAGACGCGTGCGCTCACCGCCGGAGAGCACGTCCGCTTTCTTGTAAACGTCGTCGCCGGTGAACAGGAAGCCGCCGAGGATGTTGCGAATCGCCGGCACCATGGTGTGCGGCGAACCTGCCGACATCGTTTCGTAAATGGTCAGGTTCGGCTCGAGCCGTGTCGCTTCGTCTTGCGCGAAATACTGCATCACGACCTGGTGGCCTTCGTTGCGCTCACCCGAATCGGGCGATTCTTCACCGGACAACATGCGCATCAACGTCGACTTGCCGGCACCGTTGTGTCCGACCAGCGCGATGCGATCGCCGCGCTCGATGTGAATGTTGACGTGATCCAGGACCACTTTGGCGCCGTACGCCTTTCGCACGTCCTTCAACTCGAGCACCATGCGGCCGCTCTTCACGGCGGATGGAAACTGGAAATGGATCCGCTTCCGTTCCGGCGGAACTTCAAGCCGCTCGACTTTCTCGAGCATCTTGATGCGGCTCTGCACCTGCGCGGCCTTCGTCGCCTGATACCGGAAGCGGTTGATGAACTCCTCGACGCGCTGGATCTCTTCATCCTGCCGCCGCTTCGCCTCGCGCAATCGCTCGAGCGCGGCATCGCGCTGCTCGAGGTACTTGGTGTAGTTGGTGTGGTACTCGGTGATCTTGCGCAGCGTCAAATCGGCAATGTGCGTGACGACGGCGTCGAGGAAATATCGATCGTGCGAGACGACAATGACCGAGTGAGGATAGTCGACGAGATACTCCTCGAGCCAGTTGCGGGCCTCGAGATCGAGGTGGTTGGTCGGTTCGTCGAGCAGCAGCAGATCGGGTTGGCTCAGCAGCAGCTTCGCCAGCGCGAGGCGCATCTGCCAGCCGCCCGACAGGTGATCGGTGAGTTGCTGCTGCACCTCGGGCTCGAACCCGAGTCCGCGCAACACCGTCGCGACCTTCAGCTCGATTTGATAACCGTCGCTTAATCGAAAACGATCCTGCACTTCGCTGTATCGCGCGAGGATCGCATCGTGCTCCGCTTCGCTCACTGACGTATCGCCGAGCTTTTCCTCGAGCGCGTGCATCTCCAGTTTCAGATCGAGCAGCGGCTTCAGCGCGAGAGTGGCTTCGTCGACGATGGTGCGGCCGCTGTGCGAGAGGCCGTCCTGCGGCAGATAGCCGAGCGTCAGCGCATTGGGTTTCTGGATGATGCCGCTGTCCGGTTCATCAAAGCCGGCCAGCATCTTGAGCAGCGTGGTCTTGCCGGCGCCGTTCGGCCCGCACAAGCCGACGCGATCGCGATCGCCGACCTGCCAGGTGACGTGCTCGAGCAGCGTTTTTTCGCCGAAGGACTTGGTGACGTCTTGGAGCTGGAGCATCGGAAGGTTTTGGGGTGTTGAGGTTCTGAGGTCAGAACCTCGAAACCTTAGAACCTCAAAACGTTATTCGCCGAGGGCTCGCGCAGCGGCCGCGAGGACTTGCGGGACGCGGAAAGGCTTCGTCAAATATCCGGCAACGCCGAGATTGACGGCCTCGATCGCGCTTGATTCCGTCGAGAACCCGGTGATGATGATCACCGGCAGATCCGCTTTCAGTCGCTTGGCTTCGCGGATCAACGTGAGCCCATCCATGCCCGGCATCTTCAGGTCGGCAATCAGCAGATCGTAATTGCCAAGGCGCAGCCGCTCGAGAGCGGCACGGCCATCGGGCGCGGTGTCGACGTCATATTCGGCGAGCGCCAGTGTTTTCTGCAGCAGCTCGCGAATGCTGGATTCATCATCAACGACGAGGACGCGGCTGCGTCCATCGCGCGACTGCGGACGATCGGCGACGGCCGCGGCCGGCGTACGTTCGCCGCGCGGACGCTGCGTGTCCAACCAGGCGTCGATGTCCCGCTTCCGGAAGCGCCACTGGCGCCCGACGCGCACGGCTGGAATCTTCCCGGCCTTGATCAGCCGGTACACGGTCCGAAGGTTGACTTGGAGGTACTCCAAGACCTCTTCTGTTGTGAGGAAGATCTCGTCGTTTGGAAAATTCACGCCCACTAAGTGTCTCTGGAAGCAACATATTAACCTAGCTGCCGAGGCCTTGCCGGTTTTTGGCCGACTTTCAGGCTGGGGGCGGAGTCTTAGACAATAGCGAGAACGTTTCGCAAAGCGAAAAGCGAATGGTCGCGACCGATGAGGAGCTCGTCGCCCGGTCCATAGCCGGCGACGCGGATAGCTTCAACCAGCTCGTTTTGCGCTGGGAACGGCCGATCTATGCCCTGGCGTACCGGGTCATTGGCCGGGACGAAGACGCGCGGGACGTTGCCCAGGAAACCTTCCTGCGGGCCTTTCGGGCACTCCCCGGGTTCAAGGGCCAGGCAAAATTCTCGTCGTGGCTGTACAGAATTGCGCTGAATCTGTGCAGGGATTGGATCCGCCGCCGTAAGCGCACGCCTTTAGTGGAAATGCCCGAAGGCGTCGACGTCGCGGAGCTCGCTGCCGAGCAGGGGCCGGTCGAATCGATCGAAGACCTCGTGGCGCGGAACGAGATGAGCCGCATCGTGGCCGAAGGCATGAAGCTGCTGCCGGAAGAGCAGCGGACGGCGATCGTGCTGAAGGAGTACCACGGCCTGACGTTCCAGGAGATCGCCGACCTGCAGGGGTGCCCCTTGAGCACGGTCAAGACGCGCTTGTATCAAGGTCTCAGCGTGTTGCGCCGGCACCTCGAAAGCCAGGGCATGACGAAGTATCAAAGTGCTGAGTGATGGGTGTTGAGTTCGAAGTTTGAGTACGAGCGATGGATATGACATTCACGTGTGACCACAAAGAAACACTGATCGCCTACCTCTATGGCGAGGTCGATGCGCCAACGCGCCGCGCCGTCGACGAGCATCTTGCGCGGTGCGCCGCATGCGCCGCGGAAGTCTCGGCGCTTGGCGACGTGCGAGCCGGGCTGGGCGCGTGGGCCGCGCCGGAAACGACGCTCGATTTTGCGATCGTCAGGAAATCCGAGCTGCCGTCGAACGTGCTGCGACCCGCGCGCTGGTGGAACACGGTGCCGGCGTGGGCGCAAGCCGCGGCCGCGATTCTCGTGCTGGCCGCGGGCGCATCGATCGCGAATCTGCAGATCAAATCCGGTCCCGATGGTCTCTCCATCAGCACTGGATGGATGAAGCCCTTCGAGCCGAACGTTGCGCCCGGCGCTGTTCTGGCTCAGAGCTCCAGTGCAGAGGGCGCTGAATGGAAGACGGCGCTCTCATCGCTGGAACAGGAACTGCGCAGCGAGATCCGCGCCAACCAGGCGACGCCCGTTGCGGCGCGCGCGGCCGTCACTGCGAACGCAGATGACGCGACGATCCGCCGCGTCCAGCAGTTGATCGGCGACGCCGAGCAGCGCCACGAGCGCGCGCTCGCGCAGCGCTTCGTCGAATTCGCGCGCGACATGAACATGCAGCGCCGCGCGGACTTGATGCAAATCAGCAATTCGCTCACGAACTTGTCCGGCGACTACGACCGCCGGTTGATGCAGCAGCGCCAGATGATCAACAACGTCATGCGCGTTTCCTCGGTTCCACAGCAGTAGCCCATGCAGACACACATTCGCTCGCTCATCGTTGTCTTGTCCCTCGCGTGTGCGCTGCCGGTCGCGGCGCAAGACGCGGCCCAGCCCGTGGCACCGCCGCCGCCGGCGCAGTCGCCGTCGCTCGGCGGCGGCGACATGCACCATCACATTTACGTGATGGAAGGCGCGCTGGCGCGCGCCGTCGATTACGGCGCCAAGCAGCTCAATCGCCAGATCCTCGCGGCGATGCCGGGTGTGTTCGTGCTTGAAGGTGAAGCGCGTGCGCGCGGCGTGCAGCTCGAAGGCTACGGCGTGTTCTTCGACGTGCGCGTGCCGATGATGCGCCAGAGCATGGTCTGGAGCATGCGCATGATGATGGAGCAGAACGACGCGAACACCCAGGCGACCATCAACGAGATCCGCAAAGGCATGCAGGGCATCACCGATCCCGCCACTCGCGCGCAGATGGAAGCGGCGATTCGCCGTCTCGAAAAGCAGGTTCCGGGCGCCGTCCGCGATCCGCAAGTGCAACCGGGCCTGGTCGTGCCCGATGCCGGCGCGCCGGGCGTCGGCGCCGCGGCGGCTGCGGGCGTGACCAACGCCGCGAATACGCGGCCGGTCAACGCCGCCGCGGTTGACCCCGCGTGGGTGAAAGATCCAAATCGCGCCTACACCGAAGCGGTGACCCGCGCGCTCGTCGACGCGATGATCGACTACAGCACGCCGATGGCGCTCGCCCCGGAACAGTGGCTCACCGTCGCGGCACGCGACGATGAGGGCCGCGATTCGCTCGCGCCCCAGGATCCGATGGAAGAAGTCGTGACGATGATCTACCGCATCAAGGGCAGCGACCTGCAGCTCTATCGCGCGGGCAAGCTCGATCGCGACGAAGTCCGCAGGCGGGTCCAGATTACGCAGTTCTAACCGGCTCCCGGGCCAGCCGGGAACCGGCAGCGCGATTTGGTGTCTTACAATTCACGTATGGCACGCACTCTTGGGCTTACTCTCGTCATTTGCGCGACGGCTTTCGTCGTCAGCTGCGGTTCGTCGGCGCAGGCCGTCGCTTCGCTCGAGCCGATCGACGTCGTCACCGGCTGGTTCGACGACGGCATCGTCGAGGGCGGGAAGAACAAGCTGGTGCCGAGCGTCAGCCTGAAGCTGCGCAACAAGAGCGACCAGACCCTCAAGTCCATCCAGATCAACGCCATCTTCAAGCGCGTCGGCGAAAAAGAAATGTGGGGCGAGTATTTCGGATGGGCCGTGCCCCGCGATCCGACGCTCGCGGCCGGCGCGACGACGAATACGCTCGTCATGCGATCCACCCTGGGCTACACCGGGGAACAGCCGCGCATGCAGATGTTGCAGAACGCGCAGTTCGTCGATGCGAAGGTCGAGATCTTCTTGAAGCAGGGATCAAAGGTCTGGGCCAAGCTTGCTGAGTACCCGATTCAGCGGCAGCTACTGACGCGCTAACCACCTTATAATCCGGGGCGATGTCGAGCCCCGGTCCGTCCATCCTTGAACGCCGCCTTGGCCCGCTCGATGCGGCGGCGATCATTGTTTCCAACGTCATTGGCGGCACGATTCTGTTTGCTCCGCCGGGCCTCGCCAAGCTCGTTCCCAACCCCGCGCTGTACCTGTTGTTATGGCTTGGCGGCGGCGCGCTCGCGTTCTTCGGCGCGATGGCCTACGCGGAACTGGCGGCGCTGCGGCCGCGCGCGGGTGGTGAATACGTTTATCTCGATGCGGCGTACGGCCGCGTCGCGGCATTTCTGACCGGCTGGACCTCGTTTGTGGCGGGATTCGCCGGCGCGATCGCGACCAACGCGGTCGTCGTCACCTTCTACATCGATCGATTCGTGCCAGGCGCGGCCAACGCCGCACCGATCTTCACGATCCCGATTCCATTCGTTCCGCTGACGATCTCGACGCAGACGCTGGTGGCGATTGTTTCAGTGTGGCTGCTTGCCGCCGTGCACATTCGCGGCGTCGGCCCCGGCCGCATCCTCGGCAACGTGCTGGCGACCTTCAAGGTGACGGCGCTGTTGATGTTCATTGCGCTCGGCTTCGCGTTCGGCACCGGATCGTTCGGCAACTTGTCGGTCAGCGGTGGATCGACGACAGCCGGGAACTGGCTGTTTGCGTTCATCCCGATCATGCTGGCGTATTCAGGATGGAATGCCGCGTCGTACGTTGCCGAAGAGATTCGCGATCCTGGACGCAACGTGCCGCGCGCGCTCGCGATCGGCACGGTCGCCGTGATCGCCGTCTACCTGCTGCTGAACGTTCTCTACTTATATGTGTTCTCGGTGACCGAGCTTGCCTCGCTGAAGGGCAGCGTGCTCGACATCGTTGCCGATAAGTTGCTCGGCTCCGGTGCCGGCGCGGTGATGGGCATCGTGTCGATCATCAGCCTGATGGCGAGTAACAGCGCCATGACGTTTGCGGGACCGCGCGTCTACTTCGCGATGGCGCGCGACAACGCCTTCTTCCCGTCGGCGGCGAGGGTGCATCCGCAATACAAGACGCCGGCGGTGTCGATCGTCGCTCAGACGATCTGGGTGTCGTTGCTGATTCTGACCGGCAGCGCCGATGCGCTGCTGACGTATACGGGATTTTCGATCACGCTCTTCTCCGGCATTGCGGTCGCGGCGCTGTTTGTGTTGCGCGCGCGCGAACCGAATGCGGAGCGTCCGTTCAAGGCGCTCGGGTATCCCGTGGCGCCGGCGATCTTCACGATCGCGGCGCTGCTAATCGTCCTGAATGCGCTCTACAACGATCTGGTCAAGCCGATGACGAACGGCACGGCGATCGGTCCATCCGCGTGGGGCTTCCTGGTCATCGGGCTTGGTCTGCCGATTTATTACTTCTTCTCTCGGAAGAGATGAAAGCGCCACAGAGACGCAGAGGCACAGAGAATCTTCTTAAGCTGCCAGCGCGTCACGAAGCGAACTGGCATTTTTAAGGAGTGTTCTCTGTGCCTCTGTGTCTCTGTGGCGTTCTTCTTACGGCCGCGGCCGCATGATCTCCTCGAGCGTGATCGTGCGGCCGGGCTGGACGTGCACATCCAGCTCGAGATCTTCGAAGCCGGGCATGTGGATCTCGATCTTGTGTCCGCCGCTCTCGAGACGCAGCGACTGGAACGTGCCGTCGAAGTCGTCGACGAGTCCCGCGTAGTAGCCGTCAACAAACACCTGCGCATCGCGCGGGCGAATCTTCAATCGCACGCCGCCAATGTCGTAGCCGGACACCTGCCACGGTGAATACGGGTTGGCGTTGTTGTAATAGCCGTAGCCGTAGTTGCCGTAATACGACGGCGCAGGTCCAAACGACGCGTAGAAACCGACGTTGGGAAAGCCCGCCGCATAAATCAGCGACCACGGCACAAATCCAATCGGGCTCCAGCGGTAATAGTTGCGCGCCCAGCGATCGTAATAGGTCGGCGCGTAGTAGCGCGGTCCACGATACGAACCGATGTTGATGTTGACGTTCGGCCGTTCTCGCACGATGACGCGCGGATTGTTGTCGCGGTCGCGCTCGCGCACGACGATGCGCGGGTCGTCGTGGCGATCGCGGTCGCGCGGCACGGCGGTTCGTTGACCGTCAGTGCGATCGCCGCCGCTGGTCGCGGTGCGATTGCGATCGCCGCCGCCATCACGGCGCTCGGCGGTGCGCTGGCCGCCGCCATCGCGACGCTCACCACCGCCGCTGCGCGCTGAGCCGCTGCGGTCGCCGCCGCCTCCGCCGCTGGATGCGCTGCCGCCGCCGCTGCGATCGCGGGCGCCGCGGCCTTTCACCATTTGTTCTGCTGATGCACTGCCAGTGGTCGCCGGTGATCCAAGAAAGATCGCCGCGATTAGGGGTATCGCAACGACACGGAACGACATACGTGCTCCTCTAGCGCGCGCTGGCGTCGCGGCTGGCACCCCCATCGTATCGCATTCCCCCGACGGGAGTTCCGCCCGTGCGTCGCGCAGCTTTCCTGGCCCGCCTCCGGCGGGGATTGGTGATGCGGATCACGTGAGAAACTAGGGGGATGGAGTCGACCTTTCACGCCACGACAATCCTGGCCGTGCGCCGGGACGATCGCGCCGTGCTGGCCGGTGACGGCCAGGTCACCCTTGGAAATACCGTCGTCAAGCAGGGCGCGCGCAAGATTCGCCGGCTCTATAACGACAATATCCTTGCGGGTTTCGCGGGGTCGGCCGCGGATTCATTCGCGCTGTTTGCGCGTTTTGAATCGAAGCTCGAGCAGTACCGCGGCAATCTCGAGCGGTCGGCGGTTGAACTGGCGAAGGACTGGCGCACGGATCGCGCGCTGCGCCGGCTCGAAGCGATGCTCGTCGTCCTCGACAAAAAGTCGATGTTCTTGCTGTCGGGCACCGGCGATCTGATCGAGCCCGACGAGGGCATCATCGGGATTGGTTCCGGCGGCGCGTTTGCGCAGGCCGCGGCCAAGGCGCTGTCGCGTCACACCAGTCTGCCGCCGCGCGAGATCGCGCAGCATGCGATGCAGATCGCATCCGAGATCTGCATCTACACCAATTCCAATCTCACGATCGAAGAACTGTAATGTCGATATCTCTACCCGAGCGGACCATCACGGGCGTTGATTCATTGACGCCGCGCGAGATCGTGTCCGAGCTCGACAAGTACGTCGTCGGCCAGTCGAAGGCGAAGCGCGCCGTTGCGATCGCGTTGCGCAACCGCATGCGCCGGCAGAAGCTTCCCGAAGATCTCGCCGATGATGTGGCGCCGAAGAACATCTTGATGATCGGCCCGACCGGTGTCGGCAAGACCGAGATTGCGCGCCGGCTCGCCAAGCTCGCGCACTCGCCGTTCATCAAGGTGGAAGCGTCGAAATTCACCGAGGTCGGCTACGTCGGCCGCGACGTCGAATCGATGGTGCGCGATCTCGTCGAGCTCGCGGTGAACATGGTGCGCGACGAGCGCATCGAAGAAGTGCGCGCGAAGGCGGAGCTCAATACGGAGGAGCGATTGCTCGATCTGTTGTTGCCGCCCCGCCCGGCGGCGCCCGATGAAGATCCGGGCCGTGTCCGCGATGAAATGAGCGGCACGCGACAGCGGATGCGCGAGCAGTTGCGCGAGGGACGCCTCGACGATCGCCTGGTCGAGATCGACGTCCAGGAAAAGGCATTTCCTTCGATCGAGCTGATCACCGGATCGTCAATGGAAGAAGTCGGCGTCAACCTGCGCGACATGATGCCCGGCCTCTTCCAGGGCCGGGCCAAGCGGCGCCGCGTCACCATCGCCGAGGCGCGCGAGCGATTGACGCAGGAAGAGGAGCAGAAGCTGATCGACATGGACGCCGTCGCGGTTGCGGCGGTCGAGCGCGTCGAGGAGGCCGGGATCATCTTCGTCGACGAGATCGACAAGATCGCGGGGCGCGAGGGCGGCCAGGGTCCCGAGGTGAGCCGCGAAGGCGTGCAACGCGACATCCTGCCGATCGTCGAAGGCACCACCGTGAACACCAAGCACGGCATGGTGCGCACCGATCACATTCTGTTCATCGCCGCCGGTGCGTTCCACGTATCGAAGCCGTCGGATCTCATTCCGGAATTGCAGGGACGTTTTCCAATTCGTGTCGAACTCGAACCGCTTGGGCAGGAAGAGTTCGTCCGCATCCTGACCGAACCGCGCAGCGCGTTGATCAAGCAGTACATGGCGCTGATGGCGACCGAGGGCGTCGATTTGCGATTCACCGACGATGGCGTCGCGACGATCGCGGAGTTCGCGGCGTTGGTGAACGAGCGCACGGAGAACATTGGCGCGCGAAGGCTGCACACGGTGATGGAGCGGCTGCTCGACGAAGTGTCGTTCGAGGCGCCGGATCTCGCCGACAAATCGATTACGATTGACGCGCCGTACGTGCGACGCATGCTCGCGGACATCGTTAAGAACGAAGACCTCTCGCGCTACATCCTGTGATGAGTCCTTCGACTCGCGGCCGATTCGCTTCGCGAACCGGCCGCTCGCTCAGGACGGTCCTTTGCTGTGCGTTTGCCGCGGCTGCAGTCATTGCCGCGGCCTGCGGCAAGAAAGGACCGCCTCTCGCGCCGTTCGTCCGCGTGCCTGGCGCCCCCGGCGGCCTCACCCCGCTGCGTGTCGGTGACGACATCTATCTTTCGTTCCAGGTGCCGGCCGCCAATGCCGATGGGCGCAAGCCGGCTGACATCGGCGAAGTGCGCGTCTACGCAGTGACGTCGGAGCTGCCTCCGAAAACAGAACAGCAGCGCGATGTTGCGGCCTTGATCGCGCAGATTCCGGTTCGGCCGATCATGCCGGAACCGCCGCCGCCTGTGAACGGCTCCGCGCCACCGCCGATCCCATTGCCGCCCGGTGTCGATCGCGGAACCGTCGCGGTCGTTCGAGAGGCCGTCACTGCGGAGACGCACGTCGCCGTCGAACTGCCGATCGACAAGAAAGCCAAGACACCCAAGATCGCCGCCGGTGCAGCGGAAGGGGAAGTGCCGTTCGGTCCACTCGTCGCGCCGCCGCCGACGCAGCTGCCGCGGCGGCATTACTTCGCGATCGCGATGAGCACGCGTGGGAAAGAAAGCACGCCATCACCGGTCGCGTCGCTGCCGCTCGAGACCGGCGCATCGGCTCCCGGCGCGCCGGTGATCACTAGCGACGCCGTGTCGATGACGATCACATGGCCGCCTTCTCCGGATGCGCGCACGTCGACATTCCTGCTCCCGCCGACGCCGAAACCGGTCACGGGCGCCAATGCGACGCCGGCCAATGTGACGGCGCCGAAGGTTCCTGCGCCCCTGCCTCCCCTGAACGCAAAATCACTCGGCTTCAATAGCGAGCCGACACGTTATGCCGTGTACGACGTGACGCCGAAGTCAGAGGGTGCACAGGATGCGCAAGGTGCGCCGAGCGTGCCGGATCCGTACGCGATCAAGCAGCCCGCGCCCATTACGCCTGCGCCTCTCACGGATACGGAGTTCGTGATCAAGGGCGTCGCGTTCGGCGTGGAGCGATGCTTTGAGGTGCGTCCTATCGACACGATTTACGGCGCGACGATCATTGGCCCGGCGTCACCGCGCACGTGCGTGACGCCCAAAGACACGTTCCCGCCGGCGGCGCCGAAGTCACTGGCCGCGATTGCGGCGCCGGGTGTCATCAACCTGATTTGGGACGCCAACACCGAACCTGACCTTGCCGGCTACCTCGTATTGCGCGGCGAAGCGCCCGGTGACACACTGCAGACGATTACGAAGGAGCCAGTGACGACGAACACGTTCCGTGACGACACGGTGCGTGCCGGCACACGATATGTCTACGCGGTGGTTGCCGTCGATCGCGCCACGCCGCAAAATGTCAGTGCTCAATCGAATCGAGTAGAAGAAACAGCAAGACAGTGATCAGGGATCAGGGATCAGGGACACGAATGGATCGCATTTATAAAATCAAACAGGGCAATGACGGCCGGTATGCCGTCGAGCGTGACGGCAAGTTCTACTGGCTGAACGGCGATGTGTTCGGCAGCTACACCACTGGCGACGCCGTCAACGGCAACTCGCATGCGTTCATGCCGCCGGTGACGCCGTCGATCGTCGTCTGCATCGGGTTGAATTACAAGGATCACGCCGCGGAAATGAACAAGAAGCTGCCGGCCGAACCGCTGGTGTTCTTGAAGCCGCAAAGTTCGGTGATCGGTCCCGACGACACGATCAGGATTCCGGCGTGGGCCGGCCGCATCGAGCATGAAGCGGAAATGGCTGTCGTGATCAAGAAGCGCGCGTCGAACGTGAAAGCCGCCGACGCCATGAGCTATGTGCTCGGCATCACGTGCCTCAATGACGTGACGGCCCGCGAGCTGCAGGCGAAGGATGTGCAGTATTCGCGCGCCAAGGGCTTCGACACGTTCTGCCCGATCGGTCCGTGCATCGCCGTCGGTCTCGATCCATCCGAGCTGAACGTTGAAGGCTTCGTCAACGGCGAGCGCCGGCACAACTCGAACACGCGTGAGCTGATCTTCCCGGTGCCGTATCTGGTCGAGCACGTCACGCGTTTCATGACGCTCAACCCGGGCGACGTGATCACCACCGGCACTCCGTCCGGCGTTGGCGCGTTGAATCCAGGCGATCGCATCACGGTCAAGGTGCAGGGCGTCGGCCAGCTTTCCAATCCCTGTGCGGCGGCGAACCTGTAGGGACGCACCTTTAGGCTCGTCCACCTGATTATGAATCCGATCGAGCGACTGAAAGAGTACGAGCGCCTCGCCGATCTCGGCGGCGGCGAGGAGCGGCTGAAGAAGCAGCATGCCCAGGGCAAGCTGACCGCGCGCGAGCGCATGACGCGGCTGTTCGATCCGGGCACGTTCGAGGAAGTCGACAAGCTCGTCACGCATCGCTGCCAGGACTTCGGGATGGAGCAGCAGATCATGCCCGGCGACGGCGTCGTCAGCGGCCACGGCCGCATTGATGGCCGCGTCGTCTATGCCTTCGCGCAGGACTTCACCGTCTTCGGCGGATCGCTCTCCGAGACCAACGCCGCGAAGATCTGCAAGATCATGGACATGGCAATGCGCAACGGCGCGCCGATCATTGGCCTGAATGATTCCGGCGGCGCGCGGATCCAGGAAGGCGTCGTGTCGCTGGGCGGCTACGCCGATATTTTCCTGCGCAATACGATCGCGTCGGGCGTGGTGCCGCAGATCTCCGCGATCATGGGGCCGTGCGCCGGCGGCGCGGTGTATTCACCGGCGATCACCGACTTCATCGTGATGGTGAAGCAATCGAGCTACATGTTCGTGACCGGTCCCGACGTGATCAAGACCGTCACGCACGAGGACGTCACCAAGGAAGATCTTGGCGGCGCGATGACCCATAACGAAAAGAGCGGCGTCGCGCATTTCGCGGTCGAGGATGACGCCGAATGCATCGCGATGATTCGCGAGCTGTTGTCGTTCATGCCCGACAACAATCTCGACGATCCGCCGCGCAAGGCAACCGACGATCCGCTCGATCGCGAAGACGACAGCCTCGACACGCTCGTACCTGCATCGCCGAATCAGCCCTACGACATGCTCGACCTGATTCACACCATCGCCGACGATGGGTATTTCCTCGAGGTGCATCAGCATTACGCGCGCAACATGATCGTCGGATTCGCGCGCCTTGGCGGCCGTCCGGTCGGCATCGTCGCCAATCAGCCTGCGTATCTGGCCGGCACGCTCGATATCAACGCGTCAGTGAAGGGCGCGCGGTTCGTCCGTTTCTGCGATGCGTTCAACATTCCGCTGATCACGTTTGAGGATGTGCCGGGATTTCTGCCGGGCACGGTGCAGGAGTACGGCGGCATCATCCGTCACGGCGCGAAGCTGCTTTACGCGTTTGCCGAAGCGACGGTGCCGAAAATCACGGTGATCACACGCAAGGCCTACGGCGGCGCCTATTGCGTCATGGCCAGCAAGCACATTCGCACGGACTTCAATTACGCGTGGCCGAGCGCGGAAATCGCCGTGATGGGCGCCGAAGGCGCGGTCAACATCCTCTACAAGCGCGAGATCGAGAAGGCCGCGGATCCCGCCGCGATGCGCGCGCAGAAGATTGCCGAGTTCCGCGAGCGATTCGCCAGTCCGTATGTCGCCGCCGAGCGCGGGTATGTCGACGAGGTGATCCTGCCGCGCACGACCCGTGCGAAACTGGTACAGGCGCTGGCGACGCTCGATCACAAGCGTGACAAGAATCCGCCGAAGAAACATGGAAACATTCCGCTGTAAGCAGCCGCTCATCGTCGCGTTGTTGTGCATGGCGTTTGCCGCGATGGCGAGCGGCCAGGGACAGGCGCGGCTCGAACACGTGACGCCGCGACGGGATTTCGTCGGACCTCATCCAACCAAACTCGAATGGACGGCGGTCGCCGGCGCCGAGAGTTACGCGATCACGGTCGAAAACGAGATCGAAATTCCAATGCTGGAGCAGGAGAACATCACGACGACGTCGATGCCCTGGCCGAAGTCCGTGCACCTCGATCCCGGAACTTACTTCTGGCGGATCATTGCCATTAAGGGCAATCGCATCCTCGCGGACTCTGGTCGGGCGGCGTTTCTGGTACGCGAATAAATAGGCCTGTATTCGATCAAGACAGGATTTTTGCCCTTAAGAATCAATCATTTACGACATCAGAGCTCTGCAGTAGCGTCCTTTATGTGCAATTTTGAGACGCGCCGTTTCCAGCTCTGCCTTTTGGTGCGCACTATTACTCAGCAGACGCCCTTGACGATCGGCGGTTACTTGAACCATACTCATCATGACTTTATATGACAGTTTGTCGCACGCAAGTGCGAGCTGCATGTAAGTTTTTGCTCCACTGAAATAACAGTCGACCCTTCGTTGGTTCGGATCAGGTGATGCGCTTGTTCCCCCGTTTCGTCCGCGCGCATGCGCGAATTTTGTGTGCAACGCTCGCGGCCACGTTGCTCGCCGCGTCCGGCACTGTCTTCGCTCAATTCGCAACCTACGATTCGGCATACGACGTTGATCTCTGGACGGTGCGCCAGGATCTGGTGCCGCCGACGCCCAACGCAACGCCGCAGGGTGTCGTGTTCCTCAACGGCAACCTTTACGTCGTCGATTCAGCCAACAGCACGATCCTCGTTTACAACAGCGCCGGCACGCTGGTTCCCATGCCCGCGGGCTCGTGGTCGGCTCCAGGATTCGCGTACTTCACGCTGTCGGCGGTGAAGGTCAAAGTGAACGGCGCAGCCATCGACACCGATGCGCTGCTGCTTTCCGATCACGCGAGCAATCGGGTTGCCGCATTCGACACCACTGGTCAGCCGCTGTTCACGCTGACGCTGACGCGGCCGTACTCGAACACGCTCTACAGCATCTCGACGAATCAAACGGCGATGGCGCCGGGGTCGCGCTTCGACTTAACGACCGGGCCAACGCCGCAGTTGAAGGTCACCGGCACGTTTGTCGCGGGCTGGTCGGAACAGTGGCTCGCGGGTCCGGTGCACAGTGCCGCCTTGGTCTATCGAGACGTCACGTTCTCTGCCGTCGCAGGCGGATTTGAAACGGGAGCCGCGACGCTGCTCGATGGCCGCGCGCTCGATCCGGTCATGCCGAATGCCAAGAACATTTTCGGCGTCGCATACGATCAGAACGGCAACCTGTTTCTGCTCGACACTTACACCGAGCGCTTTCACGCCTACGACTCCAACCTTCAGCAGCTCTTCTCATTCGGCACGCCCGACCTCGATCTGACCACGACTGAATTCATCGAGCCGTGGGGACTGGCGTACTGGCCGGATGCGTCCGGCAATCTTGGCCGGGTGTTCATCGTCAATACCTATAACGACAGCATCGATGTCTATCGCACGGTCGACAGCAATGCCGACGGCAAGATCGACAACCTGTCGTTCCAATACAACATCACCGACTTCGGGCAGCAGCCGGACGATTTCCCGATCTGGGGATTTGGCGTCGCGCTCGACACTGCGAACCGCAGGATCGCGCTGACGGAGCAGCCGCCCGATCCGAATGCGCCGCCCTCAGATCAACCGCCGCTGCCGACGCATGTTCACGTGCTTGGTTTGCCGCGCCTGTCCACCTTCAACGTGCAGTCGCAGGATACCGGCGGCAATCCGATTGATACCGTTTGCATTGGCACTCCGTACAAAGTGCAGATGAGCATTACCGTGCCTGCGGGTGGCGCGTCGGTAACCGGCGTCGCTCCAACGCTGGCCGTCAACGGCATCGCGGCGAGCGGAGCGGTGGCTGCGGCGACGTACGCATCCGACACGCTGGCGGCCGGCGACGTCGTCACCTACACGTATTCGTTGACCGCGCCGTCCGCGATCGGCGGCGACCTCGTGATCGAGGCCGGTGCGACGGCGACGAACACGACCGACATCCTGCACCATGTGATCACGGTGCCGCTCGCGGACTGCGCGGCTGACACCAGCCCGACGACGTGGACGGTTGCGCCCGCCTATTCCGATCAACTCCAGGTTTCTGGTTGGACGGCGATTTATCCGGGTCAGAACTATTCGGTCGACCTGACGGCCACCGATGCCAATCTCGTCGAGGCGATTCAATACCGTCTCGAAGGCGCGAATTCAACCGGTAGCGCCACGGTAACGACGTCGATCGCGACGCCGGCGAGCTCGGCGTCGATATCGATCGCGCTGCCGCTGATGGGACGCACGACGATCAAGTACCGCGCGCAGGACGGCAATCACATCTGGTCGCCGTGGCTGAGTTATTCGGTTCGTCCAAAACTCGTCGCGCCGCAGATGGCCCTCGAAAATGATGCCGTCGAGTTCCGCGTCGGCGATCCGGAAGGCACCGGCTTCACTTACTCGGTGAACCGGGTCCCGGCCGGCGTGCAATTCTCCAGCGAGACCGGACAATTCACCGGCGTCGTTTCGTTCGACGCGCACGATCCGTTCTCGACCGATCCGGTCGTGAAGAGCGGCATCTATCAGGTGATCGTGACCGAAACGGCGCCGGGCGGCGCCACGTCCAGCTCGCAGTTCACGTGGACGATCACTCACGTCAACCGGCCGCCGACGATTACCAATCCTCCTAACGCCAGCTTCGCCGTCAAGAAGGGCGATCCGGTGAACATCCAGATCACTGGTTACGATCCGGACGGCGATCCTGTCTTCTTCACCATTCAGGGGCACGGTACCGACACCGCGCAGGACATCAACGCGTGGCTGCAGATTGACCGCAATACCGGCCTGATTACCGGCGCCTTTGGCGACAACGCCGACAGTCACTTTTCGATCTTCATCGGTCTGGCGGAGTGTGGCCCGATCGCCAATCCGCCGTGCAGCCAGCCGTATCTCGACGAACTCCATCTCGCCACCCAATACACGATTGACATCGGAGTACTGGAATCAAACCTGCCGCCCGATTTGCTCAATCCCGGCACGCAGACCAGTGCGGAGGGTGCCGCCGTCAACTTCCTCCTGCAATCAAGCGATGCGGAAGGCGACGCGCTGACGTTCACCGCCGGCGGCTTGCCGCCCGGGCTGGGGATTGATCCGAGCACCGGCCGAATCAGCGGCACTGTTGGCTTCAACACCGCGGGCACATACGCGGTCACGGTCGACATTACCGACGGGCATCACCCGAAACGTTCGATCGTGTTCGACTGGGTGGTCACGCATACCAATCGGCCCCCGGTTATCCTCGCGCCGGATCGATTCAACCTTGATGGCGACACGGTTTCGGGTTTGTTGACCGGCGTCAGCGATCCTGACGGCGATGTTGTCACGCTGCACGCCACCGGGTTGCCGCCCGGAGTGTTGATGACGACGAGCGGCATCTTCACTGGCACGATCCCGTACCTCAGTTTCGGTGACTATCCGGTGATCCTGACGGCCAGCGACGGAGAATTGACGAGTACCGGCCAATTCGTATGGCACGTCCAGAAAGTCAACCGGCCTCCCGATATCGATCTGGCCAACCGCACTGACGCCGAGGGTGACGTCGTGTCGTTCACGCTGCACGGCACCGATCCCGACGGCGATACGCTGAACTACAGCGGCAACGGCTGGCCCGCCGGCATTAGCCTCAACCCGGCGACCGGCGTGATCAGCGGCCAGATCGCGTACGGCACTGCTGGAATCTACACCGTCAACATCGGCGTGTGCGAAGCGCTGTTGTGCGTGTCGAAGCAATTTATCTGGACGGTGACGCACACCAATCGCGGGCCGAATGTGACGCCGATTCCGAATCGACAGGATTCAGAGAACGACCTGGTGTCGTTCAGTGTCTTGGCAACCGATCCGGACGGAGATACCGTTTCCTATAGTGCGGCGAACCTGCCGCCCGGCGTCTCGATCAATCCGTTGACGGGCGTGATTAGCGGCCGCCTGACCTATACCGCGTCGACGAACAGTCCCTATACAGTCAGCGTGACCGCCACGGATGGCAGTAAGGCGACGACGGTCACGTTCACGTGGACGGTGCTCAACGTCAATCGTCCGCCGACGATCACGCTGCCCAACCGCAGCGATCTCGAAAACACCGATGTGAACTACCCGGCGCCGACCACCGCTCAGGCCTCGGATCCTGACGGCGATGCGCTGACGTTCACGGCGACGGGCTTGCCGAACGGCATTTCAATGTCGACGGCTGGCGTGCTCACTGGACATCTCGATTTCCACACCGCCGGCGAATATCACCCGACGGTGACGGTCAGTGATGGTTCGCTGTCGGCGTCGACGCAGTTCACCTGGACGATCACTAACGTGAATGCGCCGCCGGTGCCGAATACGCTGGCCGATCAAACCAACTCCGAGGGTCAGACCATCGTCCCGGTTCAGGTCACCGCGAGCGACGAAGACGCCGACGTGCTCACGTTCAGCGCAACTGGATTGCCGGTTGGCTTGACGATGTCGTCGAGCGGTCTGGTCACTGGCTCGCTGTCGTTTACAACGGCGGGTGATTACACAGTGATCGTCGCGGTCCGCGATGGAACAGCGACCCGGACGATGCAGTTCGTGTGGCATGTGTTGAACGTGAATCGGCCGCCGGACGTGCTGAATCCTGGTCCCAAGAGCAATCTCGAAGGGGCGACGATCACCGCGCTCCCGATCAGCGCAAGCGATCCGGATGGCGATTCGCTGATGTATAGCGCAACGAATCTGCCGCCCAACCTGAGCATCGATGCGACGACTGGTGTCATCTCCGGCTCGTTGAGCTACACGTCAGCGGGCACGTATCACGTGATCGTGACCGCGAAGGATCCAGCCGGGCTGTCGGATACCGAGACCTTCACCTGGATCGTGACCGACGTGAATCGCCTGCCGCTCGCGCAGCCGGACACCCGTTCCGTGACGCAGGGACAGTCAGTCGTGATTGACGTGCTGACCAACGACACCGATTCGGATACCGACAACACCTTGAAGGTGACGTCGGTCGGTCCGCTGCTGACCGGGCAGGGGCTGCTTGCGATCACCGATGGCGGCACCACGGTGACGTTCACGGCGACGCCGTTCTCGTTCATCGGCACTGCGACGTTCAATTACACGATCGATGACGGCAAGGGCGGCACCGCGACCGCGCTGGTTACCGTAAACGTGCTGACGGCGAATAACAATCCAGTGTGCACGGCCGCGTATGGCGGCGAGATCTGGCCGCCGAATCACAAGCGCTTCTACGTGGCGCCGATCAATGGCGTGACCGATCCGGATCACGACGTGTTCACGATCACGATTGATGCGATCACGCAGGATGAAGTGCTCGACTCGACCGGCGACGGCAACTTCTCGCCTGATGGCTACGTGCAAGGCGGACAGGCGTGGATCCGCGCCGAGCGCAACGGCGTCGGCAACAAGATGGCCGGCAACGGCCGCGTCTACGAAATCTTCTTCACCGCCACTGACACCAAGGGCGGATCGTGCCAGGGTTCAGTGTTCTGGACCGTGCCGCACGACCAGGGACAGCGCGCGACTGCGATTGACGACGGCGTCCGCTACGATTCGACCGGCAAAGTCCCCGGCACGATCGACAAGTCCCTGATTCACCAGAAGAGCCCGCGGCCGTAACCCGGCGCGGGCTCCTTCCCGCTCGTATAATGAGCGCACCATGCCCGCAACACTCAGGGCACTCGTGTATCGGCCGGGCTCGCTCGGCGACACCATCGTGTCGTTGCCGGCGATCGCTGAAATTCGCCGCAGGTATCCCGAGCATCGGCTGACCCTTCTGACTGAGCACACCACGCCCGCGTCGCGACGCGTATCGCCCTGGGCGATCCTTGGCGAAACGGGCTGGTTCGAGGGCGTCGAGCGCTATTACGTCAAGGCCGCCGGCACGCGCGCGCACTGGCACAACGTGTCGTTGGCGATGCGGCTGCGCGCCAACGCGTACGACGCGGTGTTTTCACTCGCACCGCCGCGGACGGATGCGCAACTCCGCAACGACGCGCGTATTCTTCATACACTGTTGCGCCCTCGTGCCTATCACGCCGCGGCGCGGCCGTCATGGCCAATGTCCGCGTTGCCCCCCGATCAGATCGAGCGCGAAGGGCTTCGCCTGCTTCGCATCGTCGATCCCGACGCGACCGAAGAGTCGCTCAACGCGTTCCGTCTTCCGATTCCCGCCGCCGAATTGTCCAAGGGGCAACACTTACTGTCGGCGCTTGGCGTCGGCGAGAACCACGTCCTGGTCGGCGTTGCGCCGGGCTCGGGGCGCGCGGCGACGAAGTGGCCGGCCGAACGCTTTGCCGCGGTTGGTCGTGCGCTGCTCGACGAATTCACCAATCTCGTGCTCATCACGCTTGGCGGCTCGAACGAGCGCTCCTTGTGCGGCGAATTGTGCGAAGCATGGGGGCCCCGTTCACATAACCTGGCCGGCCGGCTCAGCGTGTTCGAATCAGCGTCGGTGCTGACCCGATGCACGACGTTCATCGGCAATGATTCCGGTTCCACGCATCTCGCCGCTTCGATCGGTGTGCCGTGCGTCGCGATCTTCAGCGCGCGCAATCCGCCAGGGCAGTGGCTGCCCGCCGGTGGTGAGCATGTCGTGCTCGAAGAACGGCCCGCATGCGCGGGCTGCATGCTCGATGAATGCGTCGAGCACCAGAACGAATGCCTGTCGCGAATTGATAGCGGCCGCGTGCTTCGCGAGGCTGCCAGGCTGATTCACGCTCGAACCGCGGCGGCGTGGTGAGGATGTCCATCAACGCAACGGCCGTTTCGCATCCGCGACCCTGGTTGACCGGCTATAGCGGGAGGGCCGTCGCGATCACCGGCGCGACCGGCTTCATCGGGAGTTGCACGTTGAAAGTGCTGGCCGATGCCGATTGCAGGATCCTTCCCGTCGACCTTCGCGATCCTGCGACGTGTACTGGGTTGCTGGAAGCCGATGTCGTTTTCCATTTCGCCGCCGACACCGGTACGGCATCCAGTGACGAGCACGAGCGGCGAAGCTTCGAAGCGAACGTCCTGCCGTTCCGCGAGTTGCTGTCGATGTGTGCGGCCGCGCCTTCACGCCCGTTCATCGTCTTTGCGGGATCGGTGACGCAGACCGGTGTTCCGCGGACCGTTCCCGTCAGCGAAGACGTTCCCGATAACCCGGTGCTTCCATACGACCGGCACAAGCTGCTCTCCGAGAACGACCTGAAAACGGCCGTCGCAGACGGACGGGTGAGTGGAACATCGTTGCGGCTGGCGAATGTTTACGGGCCTGGCGGGCATCGCCAAAAGCGCGATCGCGGCGTGTTGAACAGGATGATCCGCGACGCTATCGGCGGCCGGCCGCTTACTGTCTATGGCACCGGTGAGTACTTGCGCGACTACATCTATATCGAGGATGTCGTGAACGCATTCTTGATGGCCGGCTTGTGTCCGGAAAAATTGAACGGAAGCCATGTCGTGATCGGGTCGGGCAGCGGCCGGACGATCGCCGCTGCGGCATCGACGATTGCCGATCGCGTCGCTGCGGCGACAGGCACACGCGTGCCCGTGACGTTGGCTCCGCGGTATGCGCTCAGCGCGTTGGAGCAGCGGCAGTTTGTCGCCGATCCGTCGCGGTTCATCAAAGCCACCGGGTGGCGGCCGTCGTGGGATTTTGAAGACGGCGTCGATCGTACGATCGAGGCGATCCGATGCGAGTAGTAATCACCGGCGCACTCGGATATGTCGGGTCGCGGGTGGTGTGCGAAGCGGCCGACCTGTCACCGTCGATCGAGCTCCTGCTGATCGACGACTGTTCCTCGGCGAACTCGGCGCCGCTGACCCGGGTGCCGCTTGGGCCGCGCTGCACTTTCGTTCGCGGCGACGTGCTGCACGCCGATCTCGAAGCGTTGTTCGCAGGCGCCGACGCGGTGGTCCATCTTGCCGCGATTACCAACGGGGCGGGCGTCGATGAAAGCGCGTTCATGCAGCAAGTCAACACAGAGGGCACCGCTCGCGTGGCGCATGCCTGCATCGCCGCGAACGCGGCGCTGCTGTTCCCGTCAACGACTAGCGTCTATGGTGTCAGCCACGATGCGATCGCCGATGACGCGCCGCCGGAGATGCTGGCGCCGCAGAACCGGTATGCGGCCACCAAGCTGGAATCCGAAGAGTTGATTCGCTCGCTTGGAGCGTCTCACGGCTTGCGGTTCTCGATTTTCCGGATGGGAACCATTTTCGGCGGGTCGCCCGGCATGGCGGTTCACACGGCAGTGAACCGCTTTTGCGCGCAGGCGCTGGCCGGCGAGCCGGTTGACGTCTGGCGAACCGCGATCGAACAGCGACGTCCGTATCTCGATCTGTCCGACGCGGCGCGCGCGATCCATTTCGCACTCGGCCGGCGGCTGTTCGACAATCGCGTCTATAACGCCGTCACCGTGAACGCGACGGTCGCCAAGGTTGCCGAGACGCTCTCGGCATTCGTGCCGGATCTGCGGCTCAGCTACATTGACTCGCCGCTCATGAATTCGTTGTCGTACGGCGTGAGCCCCGCACGATTGCAATCGATGGGATTTGAATTCACCGGAGGACTGGCGCAGGGCATCGCCTCCGCGCTGGCGGCGCTGGCGGATCGGCCCGGGCTAGCGATTCGTCGCGCCGGCTGATCGGAACACGAACCCGACGCCCGTTGGCTGCTCGGGTGCGCCGTAGACAGCTGGATGAGGCCGCATTTCGAATTCGCGCCACAACATCGAGCCTTCTCCCTCAACGGCGGCGACAAGCTCATCGCGGTTGAACATGTGCTGCACGTTGACGCGGCCATCCGAATGGTGCGTCGCATTGAATGATGCCGCATGCCGAACGACCGGGACATCTGCGAGAAACAACACTTTCGCCGCCCTGGCGGCACGCTGCAGTGTCTGCCGCCACTCCGGCACGCACTGCAGGCTGGAGCAGAACATCACCACGTCGTACTCGCCGTCCAGGCAGTCATCGCTGGTGTGAAAGACCACGCCGGGATTCACCACGCGTCCGGCATCGGCGATCGCCGCGATGTCGCGGCAGTGATAGTCGAGCGTGACGCCCGGCACCATCGCTTGCGCGATCAGGAAATACTCGCCGAGGTTGCCGCCGTAATCGAGCACGCGCACGTGCGTCGTGCCGCGCGCGGCGAGCGCCATGACATAACCAAACGCCAGATACTTCACTTCCTCGAGGCTGTGCGATCCGAACGCGGGGTCGCTCGCGCGGATGCGCCCGGCCAGCCGCGCGAACTCGCGCCGCTCCTGGTCGAGATACGAGGCCCAGTAGTCTTCATTGGCGCGCATGCCTGCGGCCGTCGCGGTCGATCCGTGCGGCGCGTGCTCAAAATGCGTGACCGAATTGGAGAGCCGTCGCTTGACGGCCTTGCCGGCGTTCCACAACACCGGCGGCACGATCGCTTGCAGCATGCGCTTGGCCGAAGGCATCCGAGCGGCCAGTATAATGGCGTCCCGTCTCGTGAGTGCCTGGTCCGATCTCACCATTCTGCTGCCCGTCAAGGATCGCGTGGCGTATACGCGGCGCTGGCTTGCGTACGCGTGCGAGCACCTGCCATGCCGCACCCTGGTGGCCGACGGCGGCGCGGACGATGGCGAAGTCGAGCGGCTGGTCGCGGAGAGCCGCGCCCGCCGTCTTGATGCCGAGTACGTGCGTTATCCGTTCGACGCCGACTACCACGCCTACTACTCGAAGATCGCCGACGCGCTCACTCGCGTGACGACGCCGTTCGTCGTGCTGGCCGATGACGACGACTTGTTCGTGCCGGAGGGGCTTCGGCAGTCGGTCGAATTCCTGCAGCAGAACCCCGATTACGTCGCGTGCGGCGGGCAATGCGCCATCTTCTGGCTTCGCGATCGCCGCCGGCCGGCAGCGGACGCGTCACCCGCGATTTACAGCAACACGGTCGAATGGAAATGCAGCAGCCGATTGCTGACCGAAACGGGCGACACAGCAGAGCAGCGGCTTCGCGAGCGCTGCATCGGCGCGCACGAGGTGCTCTACGTCGTGCACCGCACCGAGCAACTGCGCCGCCATTTTGCAGCGGTGCGTGATTGCAACCCGCATGATCTGTTCCTGATGCCGCAGATGCTGATGTTCCTGACGGCGATCGCCGGCAAGACGCGGCAGCTGCACACGCTGTCGCTCGCGCGTCAGCAGGATTCACCCGGCAGCAGCGGTGGCGCGCACGAAGCGAAATTCGGCGACTGGGTCGATCGCATGATGGTGCCGACCTGGTCGGATGACTTCGCGCGATTCGTCGAAGCGACCGCGGCGCCGCTTGCCGCAACCGACGGCATTCCAATTGAGCGAGCCAGGCGCGTGGTCATCGAGTGCCACAAGGCGTCGATCGCGCCGGCGTTGCTCGCCGATATTCTCGAGGAGCCGACGGTACCGTTCTGGACGCCGCTGGTGTTGCAGATCGTGCGGCGGCTGGTCGGAATGCCGCGCGATCACATTCTTCGGCGTGCCGCGCAGGCGATCTACCGGCGCGCGCGGTGGTTGTCGAACGACTTCGTGCTGGGTGTCGAGTTCCGCACACGCGCGAGCGACAGCGCCGCGCGGCAATTCGCCCCGCTGCGGACGTTCTTGACGCGCGGGGACAGCGCCAAACCCTAGTTGCCGCGCTGCTGCGGCAGGACCGTTTCAATGGCCAGCATGGCGTAGGCAATGATCGCGGGAAACGCCGCAAACAGCATGCGGCCCGCGTTGCCGGAAAAGACGATCAGAACAACCGCGATGGGCAGCATGGCGATCACCGCCGCCGGTAGCCGGCGCGATGAACGACGACCGTCTATCCACGCGCCGGCCAGCGTCAGCAGCAACGTGAGCGAGAAGCCGCTCTGCAGGTCGGCGAGGCCGGCCGGGCTGAACAAATCGCGCGCGTGCTCGCCCAGTTGCGCCGCATGGTCGGCAACCGTTGACACCAGCGACGGTCCGCTGATGCCGCACAGCCTTTCGAGCACGTACATGTTCAGGGCGAATGCGACGACCGCGATCGGGACAGCGATGCGGATCGGCGTCGAGCGGCGCATATCTGTCAGCAACGGCAGCAAGACAAATGGTAGAAAGATTTCTTTGCTGAGCGCCAGCACTGGAAGAGCGAGCGCAAGTGCCGTGGCGCGGCCTGACACCATCAGGTAGGCAAGTGCCGCGATCGCGCAGAAGAAAACGGCATCGGCCATCGGTGTGCCGGTTACGAGCACGATCACGCGCGAGCTGGCGAAGAGCGATGCGCCAATCAGCGCGATCGGAGCGTTGAACGCCAACGCCCGAAGCGTTGCGAAGAGCAGCAGACATGCGCCGAGGCTGAATGCGAAGTTGACGACGTAGAAGGCGAGGCGCAGCGACAGATCAGGATCAACGGTGACGAGTGCTGTCAGGCCGTGAACACCACGGGCGAGAGCCGGCGTGATCCAGCGGTACTGGCGGAAGTTGACTGTCGACGGCGCCGGTGAGTGTGCCATCGCCAGGTAGTCGGCCGCGTCGACCGCACCGCCGGGATGCGCGAGATCAAAAAAACGAAACTGCTGATAGCTGCCGCCGTAGAGAACCGCCGCGCTGACCGCCGCGGCGAGAAGATACATCCTGACACCCGCGCAATGCACCCGCACATCCTATCCAACCTGCGATAATCGGATGTGCCGTTTCGTTTTTCTCCTCGCGCCGTCATCTTCGACATCGACGGCACCATCGTCGATAACATGCATCTGCATGCCGAGGCCTTCGCGGTCTTCGCCGAGCGCCACGGGCTGCCGCCGCTGACACAGGAGGATCGCGCCCGGCTCGACGGGCGCCGCAACAGCGAGATTTTTCCGATTCTCTTCAATCGCGAGGTGCCTCGCGACGAATGGCTGGCCTACGAGCACGAGAAGGAAGGCCTGTATCGCGAGCTGTCGCGCGGACGGCTCGAGCCGATGAAGGGCCTGCACCGTTTTATCCAGCGCTTGAAAGACGAGCGCATGCCGGTCGCACTCGCGACTTCCGCCCCAAAACTGAATGTCGAGCACACGCTCAATGAACTGGGGTTGGCCGGCGATTTTCCGATCATCGTGCGGGGTGACGAAGTCGGCCGCGGCAAGCCGGCGCCGGATGTGTTCATCGAAGCGGCGCGACGGTTGGGGGTCGCGGCCGAGCACTGCCTCGTGTTTGAGGATGCGCCGATGGGCATTGAAGCCGCGCACGCGGCCGGGATGCGCGTCGTGGCACTGACGACCAGCTTTCAGCCGGCCCATTTCGAATCGCTCGAACGGCCGCCAACGCTGGTGTGCGTCGACTTCGACGAGTATTTGACCGGCCGCCCGGCGTAGTCGGTCTGCCGCTCGAGGCGCCAATCGCGCCAACAGCCGCCGGCTCGTGAACGCTTCGCGGCCTGGTGACGTCTCATCACCACGAGTGTCACGCGTTCCTCAAGGAGATTGGTTCATGAAGCAATGGCTCACGCTCGCCCTCGTGTTGCTGCTCGCCGGTGTGTCGCAGCCTGCTCTCGTTGCCCACGAGACTGCCGGTACGGTGAAGATCACGATTCACTACACAGGCAAAGGAAAGGTCGACGCGTCGCACAAGGTGTGGGTATGGATTTTCGACACGCCGCAGATCAACGGGCAGTCGATGCCGATCGATCAAGCCGCGATCGAGACGAACGATACCGATGCGGTGTTCGAGGGTGTTGGCCCAAGCCAGGTGTGGGTGGCCGCTGCGTTCGACGAACAAGGCGCGATGAACGGCGACGGGCCTCCGCCAAGCGGCACACCGATCGGCATCTTGATGAAGGACGGCATGCCGAGTCCCGTGACGCCGGGAGAGAAAGGCACGGCCGTTCTGACGTTCAACGACGCGATGCGCATGCAGTGAACGGCTAAGTTTTGCGGGCGTACGCGGCTACGGCAAATGTTCACACAGTGGCCGCGTGCGTTCATTGAATCACGAGATCAGTGCCGCTTTTCCGTCCTCAACGCGCCTTCAAAGTTGGCGTCGTCCTTGCTCCTACATCTGGCGAAGACTCGGCTCTTGGAGCGCAACCCATGCGTGCGCCGAGGAGGAGGATAGATGACGTCGATTCGAAAGGCCGCCCTCGCGTGCATGACCACGGCGATGATGGTGGCGCTGTCACTGAACGCGGCCGCACAAGGCCCCCGTAATCAGGATACGTTCTTCACGTTCAGCCAGCCGGTTGAACTGCCCAATAAAACGTTGCCTGCCGGCACGTATTTCTTCCAGTTGATGGACAGTGAGAGCAACCGGCACATCGTCAAGGTCATGGACAAGGATCGCAAAGAGCTCTTCGCGACGGTGATGGCGATCCCGTACTACTCGACCGAACGCCCGTCGGACGATCCGCAAGTCCGTTTCATGGAAACCCGCGACACCGCGGCGGCCGCCGGCACCTCGCCGACCAACGCGATCAAGATCTGGTTCTATCCGGGCAACACGGTCGGACATGAATTCATCTACCCGCGCGCACAGGCGTTGAAGCTTGCTGCCCGCACCAACACTACCGTGCTGACGACGAAGACCGACGCCGAAGATTCGGAACTGACGCGCGTCGACGCCGCCGGCGCTGATCTGGAAGCGAACGCGACGGCTCGCACGTCGCAGGAGAATCCGGAAGCGCTCGCGCAGCAGACCGCACCGGCGGCCGCATCGCAGCCGGCTCCTGCTCCCGAGCAGCCGCGCGAACAGGTTGGCGCGATTACCGGCGGCACGACGACGCCCGAACCGGCGCGCACCGAACCTGCTCCGGCCCCGGCTCCCGAGCCGGCTCCAGCTCCGGCCCCGCGCCGCGACCTGCCGCACACCGCCGGCGCCCTGCCGCTGCTCGCGCTGATGGGCCTTGGCTCATTGGTCGGCAGCCACCTCGCGAAGAAGGCTCAGTAACAGCTGAGACGCGATTTGTGAGTTAGGAGCGAGACGCCCGTGATGAAAATGATTTCGATCATTGCAATCACCATCGCAGGCGCCTCGCTTCTGTCTGCGGATTCGCAGCCCACGTTCCGCTCCGATGCCGAGCTCGTTGTTCTTCATGTCAGCGTGCGTGATCGCGGCGGGCGGTATCTCACCAACTTGCCCCAAGATGCCTTTACCGTCATCGACGACGGCAAGCCGCAAACACTGCAGATGTTTTCCGCCGAAGAGGTACCAGCCTCGGTCGGCATCCTGATCGACAACAGCAACAGCATGCGGCCGAATCGCGATCGCGTCGTCGCCGCAGCGACCGAATTCGCGGCGCATTCGCATCCGCAGGATGAAATCTTTGCGTTGACCTTCAACGACATTGTCCGCCACGCGTTCGGCCCGAAACTCGTATCGGACACCAGCCCGGCGGAATTCGCATCGGCGATGGAACATGCGATTGTCGCGCGCGGCATGACGGCAATTTACGACGGCCTGATTGCGGGGCTATCGCGGCTTGAACATGCGCGCCACACCAGGCAAGTGCTGATCGTCGTGAGTGACGGCGACGACAACGCCAGCAAGGCAAAGCTCGACGATGTGCTCAAGCAAGTGCACGAATCGGATGCGACCGTTTATACGATCGCGCTCATGGATCCGCTGATACGCGGCGGCAATCCGAAATTGCTGAAACGGCTTGCGGCGGCGACCGGCGGAGAAGCATTCGAGCCGCACTGGATCAACGACGTCCCGGAGGCCTTCGACAAGATCTCGAAGGACATCCGCAACGCTTACACCCTGGCGTGGACGCCGGCCAGAACCGGCGAGGGCGCGGCCGAACGCCGCCGCCACACCGTGAAGGTCTACGTGCATGCGCCCGACGGACGTGTCGTCAACGTGCGCGCGCGGGATGGGTATTTCGAGAAGCAGCGGGAGGATCGGCAATGAGAGCGATTCGCCTCTGGCTGCTGCATTGCGTCGAGTACCTGTTGCTCGGCATTGCGATTGGCTGTTTCGGAACGTTCGCGTATGAAACAGTTGAAGCCCGCAAATTCCAGGCGGAGCAGGCCGCAGTGTTCGCGCGCGATGCGCAACAGCGAGTCGCGCCGCAGGTGCACGCCGGTGGATTGGTGGGCATGCTCGACGTGCCGCGATTGAAACTGTTGACGCCCGTGATTGAAGGCGACGACGATGCGACGCTGAATCGCGCAGCGGGCCATTTGCCTGATACGCCGCTGCCCTGGCAGGACGGCAACAGCGCCATCGCCGCGCACCGCGATGGATTGTTCCGCCCGCTGAAGAACGTGAAGATCGGTGACGAGATCCGCTTCCGCACCACGCGCGATGAATTCGTCTACCGAGTGACGAAGACCACGATCGTGAAGCCTGAAGATCTGTCCGTGCTCGCGCCGCAGTCGAACGCGACCCTGACGCTGATCACGTGTTACCCGTTCTATTACGTCGGTTCCGCGCCCAAGCGCTTTGTGGTCCACGCCGAACGGGTGCCCGCGTCGACCACCGCGAACTGATCGAAGAAATACCCGTAACTGATAGAATCGTAAGCGGTTCGGTCTGATGAAAAAGATTCTCATCGCCAATCGCGGCGAGATTGCTGTGCGCGTGATTCGCGCGTGCCGCGACATGGGCATTGCCACTGCGGCGGTGTATTCGGAATGCGATCGCGCGGCACTGCACGTGCGGCTTGCCGATGAAGCGTGGCCGGTCGGCCCGAGTGCGCCTCGCGAGAGTTACCTGCGCATCGACGCCATCGTCGATGCGGCAAAAAAAGCCGGCGCCGACGCGGTGCATCCCGGCTACGGATTCCTCGCGGAGAACGAAGATTTTGCGGCCGCGTGCCGTGATGCCGGTTTGACGTTCATTGGGCCGTCGCCGGAAGCGATCACCTTGATGGGCAGCAAGACGGCTGCGCGACAGGTCGCGATCAAAGCCGGCGTGCCGGTTGTGCCCGGCACCGAAGATCCGCTCAGCGAGAGCGTCGGCGATGCCGACGTGCTGAAGATCGCCGACAGCATTGGCTACCCGCTGATGTTGAAGGCCGTCGCCGGCGGCGGCGGCAAGGGCATGCGCATGGTCGCGTCCGCCGCTGATTTACCAGGCGCGCTGCGCGCCGCCCGTTCCGAAGCGCAGTCCGCGTTCGGCGACGGCGCGGTGTATCTCGAGCGGCGCATCATGTCACCGCGCCACATCGAAGTGCAGTTGCTCGGCGATCACCACGGCACCGTGCTGCCGTTCGTCGAACGTGAATGTTCAATTCAACGGCGACACCAGAAGGTCATTGAGGAAAGTCCGTCGCTGGCCGTCGCGCCGGAACTGCGGCGGCGCATGACGTCGGCCGCCGCGGCCGTGGCGAAAGCGGTCGGCTACACGAATGCCGGCACTATCGAATTCCTGCTCGACGCGGACGGCTCGTTTTATTTCCTCGAGATGAATACTCGCCTGCAAGTCGAACATCCGATCACCGAGATGGTGACGGGCGTCGATTTGGTGCAATGGCAGATTCGCATTGCCCGCGGTGAAAAACTGACGCTCGATCCTGAAGCGCTGCTCGCGCCGAAGGCGCACGCGATCGAATGCCGCATCTATGCGGAGGATCCGGAGACGGGCTTCATGCCGTCACCGGGAAAGATCCAGGGGCTTCGCGTTCCGCAAGGGCCGGGCGTTCGCGACGACAGCGGTGCGTATGAAGGCGGCGAGGTGCCGATCTTCTACGACCCCATGATTTCGAAATTGATCACCTGGGGTGATTCGCGTGAGCACGCCATGGATCGCATGCGGCGCGCGCTCGCGGAATACCAGGTGCTCGGCATTCGCACGACGATTCCGTTCTTCAAATGGATTCTCGAGGACGAAGAGTTCAAGGCGGCGCGATTCGATACCGGCTTTATCGATCGCAAGCTTGGCTCGCCGGATCGGCCGCCACTGCAGGTGATCGACGCCGCACATGAAGATCTCGCCGCGATTGCGGCGGCCGTGCACCTCTTTACCAGGCCGGTGCTGCAGACCACCGCAGCGACGGCGACGACCAGCCGGTGGCGCGATGCCGGCCGCGCGGAAGCCGTGCGATGACGTTCGAAGTTGAAATCGGCGATCGCATCCGCAAAGTGAGCGTCGTTCGAAAAGGCGCGCTGCTGCACGTCGATCTCGACGGCAAGGTGCATGTGGTCGATGCGCGACGCATCAGCGACTCGACCGTATCAATGCTCGTCAGCGGCCGGTCCGTCGACGCAGCGTTCGCTCAGCGCGGCAACGGCGATCTCGACGTGCAACTCGACGGCCTGACGATCCCGCTGCAGGTCCGTCCAGCCGGATCCTTTGGTCGTCAGAAAAAAGAGGGCGTGGCTGGATCGGCCTCCGGTCCGCAGCGCGTCGTGGCGCCCATGCCGGGTAAGGTCGTGCGCGTCCTCGTGAAGCCCGGCGATCACGTCGTTGCCCGCCAGGGACTCGTCGTCGTCGAAGCCATGAAAATGGAAAACGAATTGCGCGCCGCCCGCGAGGGCCGCGTGCGTGACGTGTCGGTGAAGGAAGGGCAGTCGGTCGATGCCGGCGCGGTGCTGTTGGTAGTGGAGTAAGGCCACAGATGGCACAGAAGGCACAGATTTAGTGCGCAGGTTTTTTCAACGCGTCTATCGTGTGGCGCGCAGGTTCGCCGTCACCATTGGTGTGGTCGTGGCCGTGCTCGTGGTGTCGCTGCTCACTATTGATCTCGGCCCCGCATTGAAGGCGCGCGCCGAACGCGCCGGCAGCAACTGGCTCGAGCGCAAGCTGACGATGGGGCGGTTGGGCGTGCAGATCGGGCGCGGCCGGTTCATTGTCGAAGACCTGCGCATCGACGGCATGTTGTCCAACGAGCCGCCCTGGCTCGTCGCCAAGCACATCGAAGTGTCGCTGACGTGGAGCGCGTTGTTCCATCGCGAGGTCCTGCTCGACACGATCGAGATGACCGACTGGCGGATGGTGGTCGAGTCGTTCCCCGACGGCCGTCAGACATTCCCGCGAGTCACCGGACCACCGCGTCAGCCCCGCAAGGGTCCGGCACTCGTCGTCACCACGCTTCAATACGTTCACGCGCATCGCGGCGAGCTGGTCGTCAACGATTACGGCTCCGACTGGAGCATCGTGGCGCGCAATCTGGACGTCACAGCCGGCAAGGGCGGCAACTACCACGGCCAGGCGAAGTTTTCGAACGCCACGATCGTGGTGCAGAAGTATGAGCCGATGACGGCCAGCATGACGTCATCGTTCAAGATTGCCGGCGGTCAGATCGTGTTCGATCGGATCGACCTGCTGACCGACGGCGCGGTGTCGAAGCTGACCGGCGTTGTCGACATGGCGAAATGGCCGGAGCAGACATATCAGATCAACTCGCACGTGCAATTCCCGCGCATGCGCGAGATTTTCTGGGCGCACGATAAGTTCACCCTGTTCGGCGAAGGTGATTTCCGCGGCACCTATCACCTGTTCAAAGGCGGCTACGAGGTGAAAGGCGATTTCGTCAGCCCGGTCGGCGGCGTGAACGACTATCGCTTTCCGAATCTCGAAGGATCGGTGGTCTGGCGCCGTGACAAGCTCGAAGTGACACACGGGTCGGCGGATTTCTCGGGTGGCCGCGCCGATTTCAAGTATCTGATGGCGCCGCTTGGCAACAAGCAGATTCCCGCGCGCGCGACGTTCGACGTCAACTATCGCGATGTCGATTTGAATGCGCTGTCGAACTTTTATGACATGGCGGGGATGCGGCTGTCCGGACGCGCCACCGGGCACAACGAAATGTCGTGGCCGCTCGGCCATTACGCGGAGCGGCGTGGATCAGGATCGTCGACGTTCACGTCAATCGGCGGATTGCAGGGGCCGCAGCTTCCCGCCGATGCTGCCAGCGAGGCTCGCGATCGCTATTTGATCGAAGGGCCGTTCAGCCAGCACTTGCCGCTGGCGCCGGTGGCGGTGGGCGGCGACGTCACCTACACGTTCGATCCAGACGTCATCCGGTTCGATCAAAGCCACGTCCTCACCGAGCACACGTATATCGCTTTCGAGGGCGCCACGGCGTACGGTGAACGATCGAAGATTCCGTTTCGCGTGACAAGCCGCGACTGGCAGGAGAGCGATCGCTTCCTGGCCGGGATCATGACCACGTTCGGTGCGCCAACGAAGGCGATTCCGATCGACGGCGTCGGCAAATTCGAGGGCGTCATGCTTGGCGCATTTCGTCGTCCACGCATCGAAGGCCGCTTCACCGGATCGGAAATGCGCGCCTGGGACGTCAACTGGGGCGACGTCGACGGCGACTTCGTCGTCGAGAATTCCTACGCGAATATCAGCCGCGCGGTGATCAAGAAGGACATCGGGCGGATGGACGTGACCGGGCAGTACTCGCTCGGCTATCCACGCGCCGACGGCGGCGAGCAGATCGACGGGCGCATTCGCGTCACCGAATGGCCGATGTCGGACATGCGTGAAGCGTTTGATCTCCAGGACTATCAAGTCGACGGCATGCTATCGGGCGACTTCCACGTCTACGGCGACTACGAAGGTCCGCACGGTTTCGGGAGCATGACGATCTCGCGCGCGATCGCCTACAAAGAGCCGATTGCCGAAGCGACGGCATCGCTGCAGTTCGAAGGTGAAGGCGTTCGTCTCAACGGCATCGAGATGAAGAAGGGCGGCGGCACCGTCAACGGCGCCGCGTATGTCGGATGGAACGGCACCTATTCATTCGACGTGAGCGGGCGCGGCATTGCCGTCGACACGCTGACGCTGACGGCGTTCGAGGGCTATCCCACGCTGTATGGATCGCTCGACTTCACCGCGACCGGTACGGGCACGTTCGAGGAGCCGCGTTACGACGTGAAGGGCAACATCAGCGACATGTTCTTCGGCGACGAGGGCATTGGCGAAATGACCGGCCGCCTGTCGATGCGCGGCCTGCTGATGACCTACGAAATGGAGGCGGCATCGCCGCGACTCGCCGTTTCCGGCACCGGCCGCGTCGAACTGAACGATGAAATGGATGCGGAGCTCTCATTCCGCGCCACCGACACCGCGCTCGATCCTTTTCTGCGCGCGATGCAGCCAACGTTTTCGCCGTACACATCCGCAATCGCCAGCGGCACGATTCGCGTCGTCGGTGAGCTCTACAACCCCGACGCGCTTCGCATCGACACGACGGTGGAGCAAGTCAACGTGCGCATGCTCGATTACGGGCTGCGTAATCAATCGCCGATCCGATTGAGTGTCGAGCACAACGTGCTGCAGGTTGATGCATTGAAGATGGTCGGCGACGACACCGAGCTCGATCTCACCGGCGCCGTGAATCTCACCGATCAAACGCTGGCGTTGCAGGCCAACGGCGCCGCGAATCTTGCCGTGCTGCAAGGCTTCCTCCCCGACATTCGCAGCTCCGGCCGCGCGGAAGTGACGGCGCGGATCAGTGGAACGGCGGCGGCACCGGTTGTTGCCGGCAATGCGCTGCTCACCAATGGGCGCATGCGGCAATTGTCCTTCCCACACGCGCTTGAAGAGGTCAACGGCATCGCGACCTTTGATGCCGCCGGCCTGCGCCTCGACGGCATTACCGCGAAGCTTGGCGGCGGTGCGGTCAGGTTTGGCGGCCGCATTGGTCTGTCCGGGTATCAGCTGAGCGAGTTCGATGTCACCGCGACGGGCGAGGACATGAACCTTCGCTATCCGGAAGGGATGCGTTCGATCGTCGATGCCGATCTTGCGCTGCAAGGCCCGGCGACGGCGCCGATCATCACCGGCTCGGTGACCGTCAAGAGTGCGAGCTGGGGCCGCGCGTTTGGTGCGGGCAGCGGCGGCTTGTTCAGCAGCCTCACCGGCGGCGACGCGATCCCGACTGTTGAAGGGCAGGTCGCGGCGCCAACATCGAATGTGCGTTTTGACGTGCACCTCACGGCGCCTTCGACGCTGCGCATTGAGAACGACCAGGCACGGATTGTTGCGCGCGCCGACCTGACGCTGCGCGGCACCCTCGACCGGCCGCTGGTGTTCGGCCGCGCCGAAATCGAACGCGGCGAAGTCGAGTTCGAAGGCCGGCGTTATCTGGTCACGCGCGGCAGCCTGGATTTCGCCAATGCCGCGCGCATCCAGCCGTTCTTCGACATCGAAGCGGAAACGCGCGTGCGCGTGCCGGGCCAGACGTATCGCGTCACCATGCGCATGGCCGGCACCACCGAGCGCATGCAGCCGCAGTTCACGTCCGATCCACCGCTGCAGACGCTGGACATCCTGACGTTGCTCTTCAGCGACCAGGCGCCGAGCGGCGACGTTGAGCTGGCCGGATTGCAGCGGCCCGATGAACGGCAACAGCGCCTCGTCGAGGCCCGTGCCACCCGCGCGCTCACCGGCGCCCTCTCGCAGGAAGTCGGCCGCGTCGTCGAACAGACGTTTGGCGTCGACACGTTCCAGATCACGCCGCTGCTGTCGGATCCGTATCAGCAGTCGGCGAGCCTCAACCTCAATCCGACGGCGCGCGTCACGATCGGCAAGCGCGTATCGAACCGCATTTTCCTGACCTACGCGCGCAGCCTGTCTTCGTCGCAGCGCGACCAGATCATCCTGCTCGAGTTCGACGAGAACGAATCGCTGTCGTGGGTGCTGTCGCAGAACGAGGACCGCACATACGCGCTCGAAGTGCGCAAGAGGCACGCGTTCTGATGATTGACGCGGCGGTGCTGGTTTTGTCGATGGCTCTGACCGCGTCTGGTCCGCCCGCCGTCGCGGCCAATGCCGCTATGGCGGGCGTCCACAGCAGCTCGCAAGATTCTCCGCGAGCGAAGGTGGACGATTATCTCGGCCGCACCATCAGCGACGTCCGGGTCGAGATCGCCGGCGTCACCGTGGTCGACAGCAGCGTGCTGACGGTGATCGAAACACGCGTGGCGGAGCCGCTCGCCATGAAGAATGTGCGATCCACGATCGATCATCTCGTCGGCCTCAGCCGCTTTGAAGACGTGCGCGTATTTGCGACGCCGACCGATCAAGGCGTGGCGCTGCAGTGGCGGCTGACCCCGATTCGCAGGATCACCAAGGTCGCAATTGAAGGCAATGCCGTCTTGCCGGCCGCCGCCGTCCGCGCCGACATTACCGATCGCTTCGGCACAGCACCATCGGCAAACCGGGTTCCCGACATCGTGGCCCGCGTGCAGGCCTTCTATGCGGGCCGCGGATTCCTGCGCGCGTCGGTGCTGCCGCGCGTCGTCGGCGACGAGTCCACTCCTGAGCGTGCCGAGCTGATCTTGACCGTGGACCCCGGCGATCGCGTCAGTGTTGGATCCGCAACGGTAACGGGTCGCTCGCTGGATCCGGAAGCCATGGTCCTGCGTGAGCTCTCGCTCGAAACCGGCCGGCCGTTCGATCAAGTGGCGATCGATGCGAAGATCGCCGCCTACGAAGAGGCGCTGCGCGGCCGCGGCTACTACGAGGCACGTGTGCGCGAGAGCCACGTGGCGATGGGCGATCAACAGACCGTTGCCGTGTCGGTATCGATCGATCCCGGGCCGCACGTCAGCCTGGTATTCGCCGGAGATCCGTTGCCGCCGGGCCGTGCCAATACGCTCGTGCCGGTGCGCGAAGAGCGCAGCGTCGATCAGGACTTGCTCGAGGACGCCAACGCGCGCATCGAGAACGCGCTCAAGGAACAGGGCTATCGCAATGCCAGCGCGTCGTACGCGCGCGACGACAATGGCAACGAGCAGGTGGTGACCTTCACGGTCACGCGCGGACCGCTGCATCGTGTCGAATCCATCACCACCGCGGGCAACACGCGGATCAGCAGCGCCGACCTTGCGCCGCTCCTGCAAATCAAGCCCGGCGATCCGTTCGTCGATGCGCGCGTCGGCATTGTTGGATCGGCGATCGCGGAGCTGTATCGCGTGCGCGGATTCACGCAAGTCGCGGTCAAGCCCAACATCCAGGTGCTCCCCGAAGCATCGAAAGGGAACGTCACCTATCGCCCGGTCGAGATCCGGTTCGACATCGTCGAGGGCATCCAGACGATCGTCAGCGGCGTTCAGTTCGAAGGTGTCAACGCCATGCCGGTTGCGGCACTGCAGGCACAGATGGCGCTGCAAGGCGGACGGCCTTTCTATCGCCCGCAGCTGGCCGTCGATCGCGACACCATCGAGCGCGCATATCGCAACCAGGGTTTCCAGAGTGTGTCCGTCACGTCCGAGCTCGCATATGCGAACGAGCAACAGCTGGTTGCGCTCAAATGGACGATCAAGGAAGGTGATCAGATCACGATCGATCGCGTCCTGATCAATGGCAACGTCCGCATTTCAACCGACCTGATTCGGCGCGAGCTGACCATTCAACCGGGCAGCCCGATGAACGACGATGCGCTGATCGAGAGCCAGCGGAAGCTTGCGGAGCTGGGCCTGTTCAGGCGCGTGCGCATCACCGAGTTGCCGCGCACCGGATCGCTGGCGCGTGATGTGCTCGTCGACGTCGAAGAAACCGATACGACGACGATTGATTACGGCGGTGGTTTTGAGGTCGGGCGCATCGCCGGCGCCGGTGACGATGGCGTGGGTGCGATTGATAAGTTGGACATTGGTCCGCGCGGATTCTTCGCGTTCACCAGGCGCAACTTGTGGGGCAAGAATCGATCGATGACGTTGTTCGGGCGCGTCACGCTGCGGCGGCGTGAACCGCCTGTTGATAATCCCGATCCAACCGATACCGGCGGCTACGGTTTCAATGACTATCGCGGCCTGTTCACGTTCCGCGAGCCGCGCGCGTTCAATACCAACGGAGACGCGCAGTTCACCGCCTTCGTCGAGCAGGGACGCCGTTCGAGCTTCACGTTCAACCGCAAGGGCGTGACCTCGGACTACGCCCGTCGAATCAATACGTTCACCGTCACTGGCCGTTACACCTATGACTACACGAAACTGTTCGATGAGCAGATCCAGGCTGACGATCTGCTGCTAATCGATCGTCTGTTTCCGCAGGTGCGGTTATCGAAATTCTTCGGCGCCGTGCTTCGCGATTCCCGTGATGACGTTCTCGACCCGCAGAAGGGCGCGGTAATCGGCATTGACGGCTCGCTTGCGGCGAAGGTGCTCGGATCGGAAGTGGGCTTCATCAAGAGCTTCACGCAAGGGTTCATCTATCGCCGATTGCCCGGCCGCGGGTTCGTGCTTGCCGCCGGAGCGCGGCTGGGCGTCGCAGTTGGCTTCGCGCAAGCGGTGGCGCCGCCGCTCGTCATCTCATCGCAGGGACTCTTTCAGCGCGTCGTCGATCGCGCCGACGCCTTTCCGACGGTGATTCGCGAAATTCCGGCGAGTGAGCGATTCTTTGCCGGCGGCGATACGACGGTCCGCGGTTTTGCGCTCGATCGACTCGGCACCAGCGAGACGCTGGACCCGCAGGGCTTTCCACAAGGCGGCAACGGCATGGCGATCTTCAATGTTGAAACGCGCGCGCCGTATTGGAAGAACCTGCAATTCGTGTGGTTCCTCGACGCCGGCAACGTCTTCAAGCGCGCGTCGGACATTCGGTTGAATGAGCTGCGCGTCTCGAGCGGCGTCGGCTTCCGCTATCGGTCGCCGATCGGTCCGCTGCGCATCGACTGGGGCTGGAAGTTGAGCACGCGTTTGTTGCTGACCGGCGGGCGCGAGCGCTCGAACGTGCTGCACATTTCACTCGGACAGGCTTTCTGATGCGCGCGCTGATCCTGTTCGTCGCACTCGGCATCGCCGACCCGGCCCTGGCCGGTGGCCAGCAGCTTTTGGATCGAACGCTGGCCCTCGTCGGCGGCCAGCCGATCACGTTGAGCGATACGCGCGCCGCTCTGGCACTCGGGTTGATCGAGGCCGACAAGTCGTCCGATCCGATCCCTGCCGCGGTAACACGCATTGTCGATCGCGAGTTGATCTGGCGCGAAGTGCAGCGCTATGCGCCGCCGCCTCCCGCGGAGTCAGCGATCGAAGCGCGCCTTGACGAGATTCGCAAAAACGCCGGCGGCAGTGCGGCGCTGACGCAGCTGCTCGATCGATATGGATTCTCCGAGGCGCGCCTGCGCGCGTGGATCAGCGACGATCAGCGCACGCAGGCGTACCTGGCGCAGCGGTTTGCGTCGGCAAGCACGATTCGCGATCGGAACGACTTGATCGCCGACTGGCTGGAAGAATTACGGCGCCGCACGGATGTCGTGATTCTCGCGAAGTAGATTTCAGATTCCGAATCATCCAAACGATATCCGCAACAATTCGCTGCTGTTGAACAGCGAATGGCTCACCATCGAGGCGAGCGCGCCGCCGCGCTTCAGGTACATCGCGCCCCACATCGCGCCGAGCGCGCCGGTGATGACCGCTGCATCGAGCCCCTGCAGCGTATGGCCCATGCCGAACGACAGGCTGGTGATGAACAGGCCGAGCCACGGCTGGCCAAGATCGCCGCGGAACCGATGCAACAGGAACGCGCGCTGCAATTCTTCACGAACGCCGCCGGCAATGATCACCACGGCGAGAAACAGCCACAGGCTGACGCCGGCGCCGAGCAGTCCTTCGAGTGGATTGTTCGGCACGTTGTGCAGCACCGGGATCGCGCGGCGGATCGACAGCGTCAGCGCGAGGACGACGAACAGGATGACGGGTAGCGAGAGAATGCCTGCGGCGATTTCACGCGCCGGCGGCAGGCCGCCGAAGAACACCTGCATCGGCCGCTCGCCGCGGCGCATCAGCAGGAACACGATCAGCGACAGCAGCACGACGGTGTCGATCAGCGACAGCGCGAAGACGAACGTGCCGGACAGGCCGCCATTGGCGAGCGTCGGCCTGATGCCGGCCGTGACCAGCAATCGCGCCACGATCAGCTGCGTCGGGTAACCGGAGCAGAGGAGGATTTCCACCCACGTTGGCCACTGCGAGCGCCGAGGTCCTTCTATGCTTGGGCTTTTGCCGTCGTCTTCCATCAATGCTGTCTGTGCCTTCTGTGGCGCTGCCAGTCTGCGCCTTCTGTGGCCCTGGAAGTCTGCGCCTTGCGTGGCCTAGGCCGATGATATCTTGGGAAAAGTGACTGAGCCGCATTCCGCCGAGCGTGTGTTGATCGTCGAGGACGACCCGGCCACGCGCAGCGGGCTGACCGAGTTGGTGCGCGCGTGGGGCTTCACCGCCGATGAAGCGGCCGACGGCGCCGAGGCGCTCGAGAAGGTCACCGCTTTCCGCCCGTCGATCATCGTCTCCGACCTGGTGATGCCGCGGATGAGCGGCATGGAGCTCGTCAAGGCGTTGCAGCCCGAGATGGAGAACATCAAGGTGATCCTGCTGACGGCGCAGGGTACCGTCGACACCGCGGTCGAGGCGGTCAAGGCCGGCGCCGAGGATTACCTCACCAAGCCGCTCGATCCGAACAAGCTGCAGCGGCTGCTCGAACGTCTTGCGGAACTCAATCAACAGAAGCGCGAGAACCAGGCGCTGCGCCGTCAGCTGAACGATCGCGGCCGGTTCGGCCGCATCATCGGCCACAGCCCGTCGATGCGCGCGCTCTATCAAGTGCTCGAGCAGGCCGCGCCGACGCCGGCGTCAATGTTGATCCTTGGCGAATCCGGGACGGGCAAGGAACTCGTGGCGCAGACGATCCATCAGCTCAGCCCGCGCTCGCACCATCCGTTCGTCGCGCTCAACTGCGCGGCGATTCCGGACACGCTGCTCGAAAGCGAGATCTTCGGCCACGAGAAGGGTGCCTTCACCGGCGCCACCGACCGCCGCGCCGGCTGCTTCGAGCTTGCGGATCGCGGCACGTTGTTCCTCGACGAGATCGCCGAGATGACGCCGGCGACACAGGTCAAGCTGCTGCGCGTGTTGCAGGAGCGGCGCTTCCGCCGCCTTGGCGGCAGGACAGAGCAGGAAGTGGACGTTCGCGTGCTGGCCGCGACCAACATCGATCCCCTTGCGGCGATTCGCGACGCGCGGCTGCGCGAGGATCTTTACTATCGCCTCAATGTCTTCACGATCTCGCTGCCGCCGCTGCGCGATCGCAAGGACGACCTGCCGCTGCTGATCCAGGCGTTCATCGACGAATTCAACGCCCGCGACAATCGCACCGTGAAGGGCGTGTCGGTGGCGGCCATGCGCCAGCTCGAACACTACGACTGGCCAGGCAACGTGCGCGAGCTTCGCAACGTGATTGAGCGCGCGACGATTCTTGCCAAGGGCGATTTAATCGAGCCGGCACACTTGCCTGTCTTCGGCACCTCGGCGCCGGCGGCCGCATCAACCGCGGCTCCTGCCAACGGCGTGACGATCGCGCCCGGCATGACCGTGGACGAGGCCGAGCAGAAGTTGATCATGGCCACGCTCGATTCGGCCGGCGGCAACAAGACGCGCGCCGCTGAAATGCTCGGCATCAGCCTCAAGACGCTGCACAACAAGCTCAATCGCTTCAAAGAAGACGAATCAAAGGGCGCGTAATGCGCTTGTCCCTGAAGCAGAAGCAAGTGCTCGGCGTCACGTTCATGGTGGCGTTGATCGTGATTGCGCTGAGCCTGCTGCAATTGATCAACACCGCCGGCGTCTTGCTCGCCGAGAGCCGCGACCGCTTCGAGCTGTTCGGCAGCGCCGTCTACACGCAGGCGGCCAGCGCCATTACGACGCCCGACACCGCCTATAACGATTTACGCAGCAGCCGCTTCGTGCAATCCGTGCTGCAGTCCGCGCTTTACTCACAAGACACCGTCGACGCCTTCATCGTCGACCCGGCCGGTGTCGTGATTGCCTCGAGCGATCCCGATCAGGTTGGCAAGACGCTGGCGCGGCGGCCGCAGTTGAATGACTTGATCGCGATGAACGGCATTGCGCAGCTGCGCGCCATCTACTCCAGCGACGCGAACATCGAATGGACGCAGCCGATGGCGCTCGGCGATAAGCCATTCGGCGAAATTCGCATCGGCCTCACGGTCGGCCTCGTGCGGCGCGACCTGACGCAGTCGATCACGCCGTTGATCGCCGCCGCGGCGATCGCGCTGCTCGTTGCTATCGCTACGTCGTTGCTGCTTGCGCAAATCGTGCTGCGGCCGATGCACGTCATCCGCAGCAGCCTGTCGCGATTGGGGAAGGGCGACCTCGGCGCGACGCTCGATCTGCGGGACGATGAAGAGTTCCGCGAGCTCGGGGATGTGTTCGATCAGGTGAGCGCGCAATTGCGCGCGGCGTCGCCGGAAGGGCTAAAGCCGGCGCAGCTCGCGGAATTGTCGCGCCGCATTGCGATGGTCGGACGCTTGACTGCCGGCGTCGCCCACGAGATGAAGAATCCGCTGAACGCGATGACGATTCATCTCGAGCTCCTGAAGCAGAAACTCGCCGCGGGCAAGCCGGCCGGCACGCACGTCGAGATCATCGAGCAGGAGATTCGCCGTCTCGACGAGCGCATTCAGGGGTTTTTGCGCTACGTGCGCCCGGAGGAAGTCAAGTTTGGTCCCGTTGCGGTCGCGCCTCTGCTCAACGCGGTGCTGGATGCGGTGCAGCCCGAGGCGCAGCGCGCCGGTGTGTCGCTGTCACGCGGCTGCTCGGATGGCACGCTGCTCGTCGAGGGGGACGCGGCGCAACTGCGCGACGTGTTCCTGAATCTCGCGCAGAACGCGATCCAGGCAATGCCGAAAGGCGGGCGTCTGTCGATCGATTGTTCGCCGCTGCCAAACCGCCGCGTCCGCGTGCGCGTCGAAGATACAGGGGTCGGCATTGCGCCCGAGAACCTCGAGCGGATCTTCGAGCTGTATTACACGACGAAGGAGCGCGGCACCGGTGTCGGCTTGTCGATGGTCTATCGCACGATACAGATCCACAACGGCGAGATCGACGTCGAATCGACGGTCGGGGTAGGGACGTCATTTATCGTCGTGCTGCCCGCCGCGGAGCGGCGAACGTAGAATGTTCAAGATGCGCGTTGCGGCAATCGTATTGGTATCGGCGTTCATGGCCGCGTGCACGGCCAAGGCGCAGGTCCGTACCGAGCCGCCAATGCCGCTGTTGGATCCGCCTCCACCGCCGCCGCGGGTCGTCGCGGTGTATGCGCCGGATCCAGAGCCGCTGCCAACGACGCCGGCAGTGGAGCCCGCTGCACCCGTGCGGCCGCCTGCGCGCCCGTCACCCCCACCGCAGCGCCCCGAGCCGGTCACGGCCGCAACGCCCGAGGCTGACACCGTGGCGCGCCCGCCGGCGCCTTCGCTGACCATGACGCCGACACCGGGATCCGAAGCGCAGACCGTCGCCGCTATTCGGGAGCTGCTTGGCCAGGCCACGCGCGATCTCGCGCGCGTCAACGCCTCGTCGCTGAGCGGTGACGGCCGCGCCCAATACGACACCGCACGCCGCTTCATTCAGCAGGCCGAGGACGCCCTGAAGACGCGCAACGTCGTCTTTGCGGGCAAGCTTGCCGACAAGGCCGCGACGATGGCCGCTGTGCTCGTTCGCTGACGCTTTCCTCGCTCCGACATCTAAGAAATTGAGGGTGATCACCGATGCACGTGGCTGCACGGTCGAGGTCTGTTTACGTTGCCGAAAAATTCCCCAATTGTAGCGATCACAAACCCACGCCGATAAGCCCGTCCGTAGGCGGGTAAGATTTTTGCTTGTAGCCAGATCGTAACGGCGTAAACGAGGTTCGTTAAGTAATTACGGTCCGGTTTGATGTAACGGGCTACTAACGATGGCGTTACACAAGGTAAACCCTCTGAACCAGCCCGAAGAGGACAGACGGCGGGAAAGCGTCCCGGCATTGCAGTCGTGTCCTATCTGCGACGGCACCATGGAGGTCGTCTACGAGCGCCACAACCAGCAGGTGATCGTCTGCAAGGACTGCCTGTCGGGGCTGACGGTGCCGACGACGGCGTGGGAAGTCGTCCGCATCAAGAAGCAAGCGAAGTGGATGCCGAAGCGCTAGGCCTGTTCGAAAGCTTTTTCCACGACTCCGGTTCCCGGTTTCCTGCCTCCGACATCTAAAAAATGAGGGTGAGATCACCGATGCACGCGGCTGCACGGTCGAGGTCCGTTTACGTTGCCGAAAAATTCTCGTTAAGCGAAAATAAGACGAATGCGAACTTTTTGGCCAGAAAGCTCGATATCTTGCGGACGACCTAAAAGAAAAACGCAATATGTTGTGTCTTAACCGCTTGACAACAAATAGTTACAGGCGCATATTTGGCGACGCGCGCGAAACTGGCTTTCAGTCGCCGAGGCGGTCCCAGCTGCCGAGTCGATTGAGCGGATCGCAAGCACAAAAGCATCAATTAGAGCGAGTTAGAGAACAAAGCCAGAACCGCGCGTACTAGCCAAAATTAGAAAGTTCGTTTGATAGGGCGATTGACCCCACAGGGGAGGGGTGTCGCCATGCGGAGGAAGAAGCATGCAGGAAGGCGCTTCTCAGAAGGGTTTGTCAGCGGCACCAGCCGGACAGACTGTGAGTTCGTCAGGAAATACCGAGTCCGTCGACACGACACGTAGCCAGAAGAAGGCACAGACCTCCCCCGGTCTGGAGTTCCCGCGTTTCTTCTCGACCGCCGGCGTCGATCCGTTCGACCAGGTCGAATGGGAATTGCGCGACGCCATCATCGGCAACGAAAAGGGCACCGTCGTGTTCGAGCAACGCGGCGTCGAAATGCCCAAGACGTGGTCGCAACAGGCGACCAACATCGTGGTCTCGAAGTATTTCCGCGGCCACATCGGCTCGCCCGAGCGCGAACGCTCGGTCAAGCAGCTGATCGGCCGCGTCGTCAACACCATCACCGAGTGGGCGCGCAAGCAGAAGTACTTCGCCAACGATGGTGCGCTGTCGGCGTTCAGCGACGATCTCAAATACCTGCTGGTCAACCAGAAGGCGGCCTTCAACAGCCCGGTGTGGTTCAACTGCGGATTTGAAAAGGCGCCGCAGTGCTCGGCGTGCTTCATCAATTCCGTCGATGACACGATGGATTCGATCCTGACGCTGGCCAAGACCGAAGGCATGCTGTTCAAGTTCGGCTCCGGCACCGGCAGCAACCTGTCGGCGATCCGCTCGTCGAAGGAATTCCTTGCCGGCGGCGGCACCGCCTCGGGCCCGGTCTCGTTCATGAAGGGCTTTGATGCGTTCGCGGGCGTGATCAAGTCGGGCGGCAAGACGCGCCGCGCCGCGAAGATGGTCATCCTCAACGCCGAGCACCCGGACATCCTCGAATTCATCAACTGCAAGGTTGAAGAAGAGAAGAAAGCGTGGGCGCTGATCGACGCCGGCTACGACGGCTCGTTCACGGGCACCGCCTACGGCTCCGTCTTCTTCCAGAACTCGAACAACTCGGTGCGCGTCAACGACGAATTCATGCGCGCGGTTCTTGACGATGGGCTGTGGCAGACGAAGGCGGTCACCAACGGCGAAGTCGTCGATACATATCGCGCCCGCGACTTGATGCGCGCGATCGCCGAAGGCACCTGGGTGTGCGGCGATCCCGGCATGCAGTTCGATACGACCGTCAACGAGTGGCACACCAGCCCGAACACGGCCCGCATCAATGCCAGCAACCCGTGCTCGGAGTACATGTTCCTCGATGACTCGGCCTGCAACCTGTCGTCGCTCAACCTGATGACGTTCCTCAGGGAAGACGGCGAGTTCGACGTCGACTCGTATCGCGCGGCGTGCCGCGTGATGATCACGGCGCAGGAAATCCTCGTCGACAACTCGAGCTATCCGACCAAGGCGATCGAGAAGAACAGCCACGCCTATCGTCCGCTCGGTCTCGGCTACGCGAACCTCGGCGCACTGCTGATGTCGCGCGGCCTGCCCTACGACAGCGATGCCGGCCGCGATTACGCCGGCGCCATCACCGCGGTAATGACCGGTGAAGCCTACGCGCAGTCGGCGCGCATTGCGCGCGACCACGGCGGCCCGTTTGCCGGCTACGACATCAACCGCGAGCCGTTCCTGCGCGTGATGCGCAAGCATCGCGATGCGATCAAGGGCATCACGCAGAAGCACGTGCCCGCCGATCTTTACGAAGGCGCGAAGCAGGCGTGGGATGACGCGGTCGAGCTCGGCGAAGACTTTGGCTACCGCAACGCGCAGGCCACCGTGCTCGCGCCGACCGGCACCATCGGCTTCATGATGGATTGCGACACGACAGGCGTCGAACCCGACATCGCGCTCGTGAAGTACAAGAAGCTGGTTGGCGGCGGCATGATGAAGATCGTCAACAACACCGTGCCGATGGCCTTGAAGAAGCTTGGCTATACCGCCTCGCAGATCGACGACATCGTCAAGTTCATCGACGAACAGGAAACCATCGAAGGCGCCCCGCACCTGATGGAGCGCGACCTGCCGGTGTTCGACTGCGCGTTCAAGGCCCAGAAAGGCGAGCGCTCGATCCACTACATGGGCCACATCAAGATGATGGGTGCCACGCAGCCGTTCATCTCGGGCGCGATCAGCAAGACCGTCAACGTGCCGAAGGATGCGACCGTCGAGGACATCGAGCAGGCGTATCTCGAGTCCTGGCGTCTCGGCGCCAAGGCCGTCTCGATCTATCGCGACGGCTCGAAGCGCACGCAGCCGCTCAACACGTCGAAGGCGGCGATCGAGGCCAAGGGCGTCATCACCAGCGAATCGACCGCGGATGCCGTGAAGGCCGCGGTGGCCGCGGCGCTTGCACAACGCGCGCCGGCGCGCCGCAAGCTGCCGGATGAGCGCCAGGCGATCACCCACAAGTTCGACATCTCCGGCCACGAGGGCTACATCACGGTCGGCCTCTTCGAAGACGGGATGCCGGGCGAAATCTTCCTGGTGATGGCGAAGGAAGGCTCGACGATCTCGGGCTTTGCCGATGCCTTCGCGCAGGCGATCAGCTACGCGCTGCAGTACGGCGTGCCGCTGCAGGCGCTGGTCGACAAGTTCAGCCACGTCCGCTTCGAGCCCTCGGGCATGACCAAGAACGCGGATGTGCGCTTCGCGAAGTCGATTGTCGACTACATCTTCCGCTGGATGGCGTCGAAGTTCCTGTCGCCGGAGGCGCAGTACCGCGCCGGCGTCAACAACCGCGACGAAGCCTTCGACTCTGCTCAGGCTAAAGCGGTTGAAGCGGTGGAGGCGCCGGCCGTTCCTGCTCCGAAGGTCGCCCCGTCACCCACCGCGAAGGTGAGTGCCACGGGCGTCGTCGTTCCCTCGTCGCACAGCACGATTCAAAACCAGGAAGATGCGCCGCCGTGCACGACGTGCGGGTCGATCATGGTGAGAAGCGGCGCGTGCTACAAGTGCAGCAACTGCGGTACGACTTCAGGATGCGCCTGAAGTCGTCACGAAGGTCGCGAAAGCGAACGAAGTACACGAAGAGGGCCGGGGAAACCCGGCCCTTCGTGTTTAACGGGAAGCTTCGTGTGCTTGGGTGTGTTTCGTGCGTTTCGTGGTGGCTTTACCCGCCGCAGGCGCGGTCGCCGTTTGCGAGCGCGCACTTCACATACGCGAGACGATCGCGCGTGAACGACAACATCTCGCCGGCCTCGCCGTCGTAGTTGTTGTTCGAGAACGGCTTGTAGACGTCGGCTTTCATCGCCTCGTCGATCGTCTGCACCTGGCGGATGATTTCGGTATCGAGGAAGCCGTCCTGTTCGGCAAGCTGCGCATCGCGCGCCAGTTCGCTATACCAGAGCGCCTTGTACTCGGGGATCTGCATCAACTTGCTCATCAAGACGTTGTCTTCCGGCGGAAGAACCGGAAACGTCGGACCCCAGAACGCGTTGTCGTCGTCCCACGCGACCATGACGTGCTTGTCGGAGTTCTCGAGCCGATACAGATAGAAGTTGTTGATGCCAAACGAGCCGAGGAATCCGTCGGTCTCGCCGACGAACGCCTGCGCCGCCACGAAGCGGATGAATCCCGGCAGATCGAAGATCGGACCGATCACCTCATTAAAGCGATCGACCGGCGTCTGGTTGGCGAGCGTGATCAGCTCCTGGACCTTGCGGTACTTCTTTTCGTCGGTCGCCGAGTCGTGCGTCGCGGCTTCAAGACGGACCTTGATGTCATTGAGGTTGGTGCCAAGGTCGGTGAAGAGCCATTTGTCGTAGTAGTGGTATTCGTACAACCAACCGTCGTTCTGGGTATCTTCGCCGGTCACGCCGAAGACGCGCGCCAGGAAGCCCTTATCCACTGACTCCACCAAACCATACAGACCGATGTACTCGTTATTGACGTAAAGCTTGACGTGCGTTTCGAGCGGTGCGGGAATGCCAAAGCGCTCGAACAGGCGCATTGTCACCGTCTCGTGTATGCCCGACGCGTCCTGCGTGAGATTGTCGAGCACGAGCGACTTCAGGCCCGCGAATTTCTGACCGTCGGAGTAGCGGTTGAAATCGACGCGCAGGCCCGGCTTGTGCGGATTACGGGAGCCGTTGCCGCGCGAGCGGATGCCGATGTTATAGGTGGTCTCGCCCTTCCAGACGAAGTCGGCGGGGTAATAGGTGTTGTCCTTGAAATTCAGCTGCAGCTTGGCCCAGTCGGCAGAATGCATCTGCAGATCGATGCGCTGGAGGACCGCGGGATCGAACACGTCCGCGTAAGTCTGCGGCTGCGCCCGGGGATGTTCCGGTGCGAAGACGAAGAGGCAGGCCAAAACTGCGGCCATGGCACTTAAGGGCCGTATTGCACTAGAGGTGGTCACGGTAGACAATGACAATATAGGGTTATATCGGCCGTCAAGCCCCTTCCGGGTAGGCTCGCAGCAGGCCTTGAAGGCATAGACCGATACATAAATGTGGTGACCGCTCGCTTCCGGCCGGCATTCGGCGTCGCCTTCCTGATCGGAAGTGCGCTCACACTGATTCAGTGCGGCGGCGGGTCCCCGACCGCGCCGCAGCCGACGGTCGTTGACACCACTCCGGTCGCATCGAATCCAACGCCTACCCCCACCCCAAGTACCACACCGACCGACCCGACGCCCGACACACCGCCGGTGATTCCGCAGCCCGGAACACTGAGCGTGACCGTCAGTGTGCTGGGTGACACGGGATGGTGCGGCTCGCCGGCGCTCGGTCCGTTGTCCACGCTGCTTGGCCGATTCGACGGCGAAATTCTGCTTGCCGGCGACCTCGCGTATCCGAGCGGCACGGCGCAGGAATTCCGCGATTGCTTCGAGCCGAGTTTCGGCAAGTACAAGTCGCGCATTCGTTCGTCTCCGGGCAATCACGACTACGTCGCGTCGGTCAGCGCGCAGTCGTACTTCGATTACTTCGGCCAGGGCAGCGGTCCCAATCGGCTCGGCTACTACAACTTCAGGGCCGGCGAGTGGACGGTGCTGATGCTGAATTCGAACGTGCCGATCGGCAAGACCTCGGCGCAGTACGCGTTTGTGCGCCAGGTGATGCAGCAGTCGCCGACACGCTGCACGATGGCGGTGATGCATCACCCGATGGACAGTTCGGGTGTCAATGGTCCGACGCCGGCGTTACGCGACGTCTGGGAGTTGCTGTACAACCTCGGCGCCGATCTCGTGATCGCCGGGCACGATCATTTGTATGAGCGCTTTGCGCCGTACGATCCATCCGGCCGCCGAGACGATGCGAAGGGGATGCGGCAATTTACGGTTGGCACCGGCGGCGCGCCGCTTTATAGCCGCATGCGAGCGGCGGCGAACTCCGAGTTGTTGATTTCGAACTACGGCCTCATGCGCCTCAAGCTGGATCCCGCGCTCTACGAGTGGACGTTCATGGACATGAACGGCAACACACTCGATCGCGGACTCCAGGTGTGTCACTAGGCAGGCCATCAGGCCATCGGGCCATCAGGCCATCAGGAATCAGTAATAATTGCTAGTCGCTTGTCCGCAATAGATCTCTCTGCAATTCTCGAAAAATTCTGGGGCTACCATTCGTTTCGTCCCCTGCAGCGCGAGGCGATGGATGCCGTGCTGGCCGGGCGCGATTCATTGCTGGTGCTGCCGACAGGCGGCGGCAAGTCGCTCTGCTTCCAGGCGCCCGCGATCGCGATGGATGGCCTGGCGATCGTCGTCTCGCCGCTCATCTCGCTGATGAAAGACCAGGTCGACACGCTGGTCGGCAACGGCGTGTCGGCGGCGTGTTACAACAGCTCGCTGCCCTCGGAACAGAAGAGTGAAGTGGCGCGCGGCATTCGCGAGGGCCGCTACCGCTTGCTGTATGTCGCCCCGGAGCGGCTGGTTGGCGACGGCGGCGATGGATTCCTCAATCTCGTGTCGGCGAAGCCGGTGAGCTTCATTGCAATCGACGAGGCGCACTGCATCAGCCAGTGGGGCCACGACTTCCGCCCGGAATATCGACAGCTGGCGCGGCTGCGCGATCGATGGCCGTCGATCAGCCTGCATGCGTATACGGCAACGGCGACGTCACGCGTCCGTCACGACATCGTGGCGCAGCTTGGATTGCGCAATGCCGCGGAACTGGTCGGATCGTTCGACCGGCCCAATTTGATCTACCGCGTGCTGCCGCGCTCGTCGATCAAGCCGCAGATTCTCGACGTGCTCGAGCGGCATCGCGGCCAGGCCGGCATCATCTACTGCTCATCGCGCAAGGAAGTCGACGCGCTCGCGCAGTGGCTGCAGGACACCGGATGGCGGGCGCGTCCGTATCACGCCGGCATGGCCGACGAGGATCGGCATCGCAACCAGGATGCGTTCCTGAACGAAGAGATCGATCTGATCGTCGCCACCGTGGCGTTCGGCATGGGCATCGATCGCTCGGATGTGCGGTTCGTGATCCATGCCGGCGCGCCGCAGTCACTCGAACACTACCAGCAGGAATCAGGACGGGCGGGCCGCGACGGCCTCGAAGCCGAATGCGTGTTGATCGCGTCGGGCGCCGATTTTCTGAAGTGGCGCATGATGCTCGAGAAGAGCGGCGAGCTGACCGACGCGCGCCGCGGCTTGCTTTCCAGCACAGTGGGATCCGAAGCTTGGAATTCACGTGACTTGAAGTCGCGGC